>OLGI01000010.1_pt1 | contig 283305 bp, 200 predicted proteins | sample 1605221 | NCBI WGS metagenome assembly OLGI01 (sample SAMEA3888915, study PRJEB22519) | human gut metagenome | biome: human gut; feature: human-associated habitat; material: faeces | place: Denmark | collected 2010 | reverse complement strand
TTCCCAGAGAAGATATACTTACTTTGCCGATGAAGTATATCTTCTCCGGGCATAGAATATATACTGCGTTGGCCAAGTAAGTATATATGGATAAAAATAGGACTTTTTCACCCTACCAGCCACCTCTCGATATTCCGGGTCTCGGAGGAGAAATTCGCGCCGATCTTTAAGACCTCCCGGTCGTCTCCGGCGAAGGGTAGGGCATAACCTTTCTCCTCGATCTGCCGCAGAGCCTCCTCTGCGGTTCCGTTCAGCTTGAACTCCATAATATAGACGTAGCGGTCGGTTTGTAGGACGAGGTCGATGCGTCCATTCGAGGTGTGGTATTCCACTTGCGTGTACAGTCCGACCAGCTTGAAGACGATGAAGAGCACGTTGCGGTAATGCAGCTCCGTGTCCCGTTCCGGGTTCCGGCCAATAATCGCCTCGTAAGAGGTATCGGCGAAGAAGCTTTGTAGGCGGTGGAAGAAGGCGTCGTAGTCTCCTGCCCGTACCTCTCTCACAAAGCGGCCTATCTCGAAAGGAGACTTCGAGGCTTGAATGTTCGTATAGAACGGCAGTAAGTATTTCATGAAACCCTCCTCTACCTCTTGGTTGGGGAAACCTAAGCGATAGATCTTGAATTCCGGCTCGTAATCCTTGATCGTGAGGTATCCGCTTTGGTAGATGACGGGGATGGGATTGTTCGAAGCGGAGTCGATGCTGTTCAACACATCAGCGTCGGTCTCGGTGTTGGCCATGTCGTACAGGTCGTAATTCGTTCGTTTCAGCAACTCCACCAAGTAAGTGGGCGTGCCCGTCTCGAACCAATAATCGCTGAGCCGCATATACTTGAAGGTATTCAGCAGGCTGAAAGGGTTATAAATGCCCGGTCCCCCGGCCACGAAATGATAGCCGTCGTACCGTTTCCGTAGCAAGGATCGGGCCTCCTCGTATGTCCGCTCAAGGGCAGAGGCCAACGTATGGATGTCCTCATCGAAATGCGTACGCAGCTCCGTTTCCGTGATGCCGCAAATGGCGGCGTAAGGCTCCCGCATGGATATATCGTCCAGATTGTTGAGGTCGCTGAAGACGCTTACCTTCCCGAACTTGGTCACGCCGGTCAGTAGGGCGAAGCGTATAGCCCTGTCCATAGTCTTCAACACACCGTAGAAGGGTTTGAGCATGTTCCGGAACCGGTTTTGCATCTCTTCGTCGTGCAAGTTCTGTAGCAAGGGCTTGTCGTACTCGTCGATCAGGATCACGGCCCGCTGTCCGGTTTTGCGGTAGGCCCGGTCGATGATTCCGGCGAAGCGGAGGGGCAGGGTCTCCTCGGTAGGCCGTGTCCCATACTCCTCCTCATATCTGGACAAGGTATCATTTAATATCTTATACAAGCTGTCAGGGGCGTCGTAGTGGGAGATATTCAAGTCGAAATGCAAGATCGGATACTTGGTCCACTCTTTCTCCAGCTTCTCCATGGCCAGTCCCTCGAACAGCTCCTTTTTCCCTTGGAAATAGGCCTCCAGCGTGGATAGCAGCAGACTCTTCCCGAATCGACGCGGGCGGCTGAGGAAATAGTAGCTTCCTGTTTTCACCAATTGATAGATCAAGGCGGTCTTATCAATGTAGAGATAGCCGTCCTTGCGGATCTTCTCGAAGTTCTGTATGCCGATGGGGTAAATAGTCTGGTTCATATCGTCTTGTGTTTAATGTGACTCATAGACAAAGATATGAAAAAAACACGTACATGTTTTCAAAAAAAGACGTACATGTTTTCGGAAAAACACGTACGTCTTTTTTTAAAGGCTTTATAGAGTATGATTCTACCTAGTACTTGAAGCTTCCTCCCCCCAAGAATTCACGGAGCAAGGAAGTTCCGGGAAGTTCCTCCGTCGGGATGTAATTAAAGTAGCGGAGGAAACGGAGCAAACGATACGCCTCCGCATTCGCCTTACTACTCTCCGGCACTTGCGCGAGGATCGGTTCCGCAAATTTGCGCAAGGCGGCCAGCTCATACAACATGGCGCTGTTAAACATAGCGTCCGCATTCTCCTGATACGGAAAGATCCATTTATCCTCACCCCGGCGAACGCTCGGCCAACGGTTGATCGTATCTTCCGCCGAATATCCCCTAAAGCGATAATCCCGGATGATACGGCGCAGCAGACGATTATCCGTCGTCGGTATCCAATTATGGTTATCCAAAGAGATAGAGGTCAAGACCGAGACATATACCCGATATTTATATTTATCATCGATAAACTCCGTCAGCTCCGGATTCAAGGCATGGATACCTTCTATCACCAAGATCGAGTTCTCACGAAGCTTAAGCTTCTTCCCTTTGAAAACCCGTTGGCCGGTCTCGAAATTAAAAGTCGGCAAATCGATCTCTTCCCCGGATAACAACTTCTTCAAATCCTTATTAAAATAGGGTAAATCCAGCGCATACAAGGATTCAAAATCATACTCGCCATGCTCATCCTTCGGTGTATCTTCCCGGTTCAAGAAATAATCATCCAAGGAAATTCCTACCGGATGAAGCAGGTTAGTTGTTAATTGCACTTGCAAACGCTTGCAAAACGTAGTCTTTCCCGAAGAAGAAGGGCCAGAGATCAAGACGATACGGATGCCCTCTTTATATCCATCGGCGATCTTTTCGGCGATCTTAGCAACCTGTTTTTCCTGCATCGCCTCAGAGACAAGGATTATATCCTGAGAGCGGCCTTTCTCTATCGCTAAATTCAAATCCCCCACATTATCTAAGCCGACAGTCCGCTGCAATGTAAGGTGTTCCTTATAAGCCTCGAACATCTTATCCTGCTTGATGACAGGCTGCAATTCCATCGGATCGGTCTGCTTCGGAATACGGAGCAAAACGCCATCCATATACGGTTCCAAGTCAAACAATTGGATATAGCCGGTCGAAGGGGTTAAACAGCCATAAAAGAAGTTGATATAACCTTCCAACTCATAATAAGAGGTATAAGGCAATCCCGCCGTCTCTATTAAGCGAGCCTTATCATTCATACCCCGCTCCCTGAACAATACGGCGGCATCCACCGTACGGACACTCTTATGGAGGAAAGGAAGATCCGCGTCAATCAACTCCCACATACGTTTCTTGATCCTCTCGATCGTCTCCAGATCGATGTTCTTGCCGTTATGGATCACGCAATAGTAACCTTTCGACACCGGATGTTCCAGATTTAAGGTCGCCGTCGGCCAAATATCATACACCGCCTTGGAAAATATATGGCAAAGCGAGCGGACATAGGTTCTCAATCCGGATAATTGAGTATAGTCGATAAATTCGATATCCTTCGGTTGCCAGCAACGGAAGTTCAAGCTTTCCGTCTTATTATTCACTTGCGCGTTCATCGGCCTGTACCGAAGCGGAGCGCCAAGCGCCGTATAAATGTCCAACAACGAAGAACCAATGGGTACATCCTTGTAGGTATTATTATTTTTGCAGTAAATTGTTATTGTCTCAGACATACTATCTCAGTTATTATTTGTAAATTCGCCCCCTAAAGTTAGGAATATTAATCGGATATACAATCCACTTAAACGTAATTTAAATGGACTATTCTTTTTTTGATTTTCTCCGGCTGATCGGCTCCTTGGCGCTGTTCTTGTACGGAATGAAGATCATGAGTGAAGGGTTACAAAAATTTGCGGGTGACAGTTTACGTCGAATACTAACCGCGATGACCACAAACAGAGTGACCGGTGTGCTCACCGGCGTGTTAATAACGGCTCTCATCCAATCCTCATCGGCTACGACGGTTATGGTCGTGAGTTTCGTGAATGCCGGACTCTTGACATTGACCCAATCCATCGGAGTCATTATGGGTGCCAACATCGGAACCACGGTAACGGCATGGCTTATCTCCGCCCTCGGTTTCAAGGTCGATATCGCCGCATTCGCCCTTCCCCTTTTAGCTTTCGCTCTCCCACTCTTCTTCTCAGGAAAAAGCTCTCGTAAATCAATTGGTGAATTTGTCTTTGGTTTCGCGTTCCTGTTCATGGGGCTTCAAAGCTTAAAGGCAAACGCCCCGGACCTCGGAGCGAATCCGGAGATGCTGGCTTTCGTGCAGAATTATACGGATATGGGATTTTTCTCCATCATCTTGTTCTTATTTATCGGAGCGATCTTAACCATGATCGTACAAGCCTCCGCTGCCACGATGGCTATTACATTGATTATGTGCGCCAACGGCTGGATCGATTATCATTTGGGAGTCGCTTTGGTATTAGGCGAGAATATCGGAACCACGATTACGGCCAACTTAGCCGCATTAACCGGAAACACACAAGCACGACGAGCCGCGTTAGCGCACCTTGTTTTCAACGTTTTCGGTGTCATGTGGGTTTTGGTGCTCTTCTACCCTTTCACGAATGCCGTCTCATGGTTTGTTACCCATGTAATGAAGGTCAGTGATCCGGCTGTGGCGGTATCCTTTAAACTGGCAGCGTTCCACACAGCATTCAATATCAGTAATACTTTCATTATGATCTGGTTCGTAAGCTTGATCGAAAAGACCGTATGTACGCTTATCAAGCCCAAGGTGGAAGACGAGGAATACCGCCTTCGCTATATCACGGGAGGTATGTTATCCACCGCCGAGCTTTCTATCCTGCAAGCGCATAAAGAAATCTCATTATTCGCCGAGCGTACGGCTAGGATGTTTAATATGGTGAAAGAATTATTCTACGAGAAGAATGAGGAGACCTTCCTCAAGACTTATAGCCGCATCGAGAAATACGAGAATATCAGCGACCGCATGGAGATCGAGATCGCAAATTACTTGACTGAAGTATCGGAAGGCCGTTTGAGTTCTGAAAGTAAGGAAGAAATCCGTATCATGCTACGTGCCGTCTCGGAAATCGAGAGTATAGCGGATTCTTGTAATAACCTTGCCCGAAGTATCAAACGCAGAAACGAGTTCAAATCCGAATTCACGGAGGAGCAAAACAAGCACTTGGATCATATGTTCGAGCTGGTATCCGGGGCGTTAAATCGCATGAACCTAATTTTGCATAAACCGGAACTCGTACATGATGATATCAATCCTTCTTATAACATAGAGAACGAGATCAACAACTACCGTAACCAGTTGAAGAGCCGGAATATCGAAGATATCAACAATAAGCTGTACCAATATCAAGATGGCGTTTATTACATGGACATGGTTAGTGAAAGTGAAAAGCTGGGCGATTATGTATTAAATGTTGTTCAAGCGGTTATCGAGAAGAAAATATAGCGTATATTTGTCCTTAACAATATCAACAGCCCTTTTCCGTTATTGAGAGAAGGGCTGTTTTTAATATATATCCACTATGAATTATAAGTATTATACGATCGTTATCCTTGGCCTTTTAGCATTCTCCGCTTGCGAGAAAGATGATATCGATATTCCGGCAACCGACAATGAAGTAAATCAATGGATCGAGCAAACGATGCGAGAGAATTATCTTTGGTATTCCGAGTTCCCGGATAAAAGTTCCTTGGACTTTAGTCTTGATCCGGAGAGCTTCTTCAAGGGCCTGTTATCCGATAAAGACGGGAAAGAGCTTTCTGATGGCCATCATTACTTCTCCCAATTAGAGAAAGCGACCGTAACAAAGAGCATTTACGACGCGAACAACTCATACGGATTCGATTTCGCGACTTCCAACCTTAAAGACGGAGGCAGGACCTATAAAATAGCCATTGTCCTTTATGTATTAAAGGATTCACCCGCCGAAGAAGCCGGATTGAAACGGGGAGACTGGATACTTGGCGTAAACGGCTCCTTGGGTTCTATCCAAGACTATGATGTGTTGAGAAGCGGAGGCAGCGTATCCCTCCAACTAGGAAAAGAAACAGGAAACACCAAGGGATTCGTCTCCACCCGAAGAGTTACCTTGAACGCATCCCGAACGGTAGAAGACACCCCATTCCTAAAAGATTCCGTATACACATATGGCAATAAGCGAATCGGCTATTTGATGTACAACCATTTCGCCTCCGGACCGAATGAATACGATTATAGCGACACTAGTTATAATCTTTATTTGCAACAACTCTTCGAAAAATTCAAAAGTCGCAACGTCAATGAGTTCGTACTTGATTTACGCTATAATGGGGGTGGGCTTGTCAATTGCGCCCAATTACTGGCTTCGCTATTAGTCCGTGAAAACGTTTTAGGAGAACCTTTATGTATCATGGAGTATAACGATAAAAACTCCAATAAAAATGAGACCTTACCTTTGCTCAAAACGACCGAGGTCATGGCGGGAAACTTAAACCTACAACGGCTATTTGTTTTGACAGGTTCAACTACGGCTTCTGCCTCCGAACTTATCATTAACTCGCTACGATCTTATCTAGACGTTCGGGTTATCGGTAAGCAGACTTTTGGCAAGACCGTCGGTATGACGATCTACAATGAATCTAAAAAATATGGCTGGATACTTTCTCCCGTCACTTTCCATATTTATAATAAGGATCGGGAAGCTGATTATGAAGACGGATTTCATCCCGATGTAGCTATCGATGAATTCAAGAGTGATCTAGCTGAATTCGGAGATTTGAAGGATCCTTTATTAGGACAAGCTATTTACGAGATAACCGGCCAGTCACCGCTCTTACGATCCGCTACCCCGAGGGGCAACCGGGAAATCCAATATAATCCCCCGTTGTCCTATAAGGATAACTTATTACTGATTCCAAAAGACTAAAAACAAGATATATGGAAAGCGCATTTCTTAAAATCATAAACGCAAAAGTATTAACTCCTTCGGGTCTCCTACCAAACGGGCAAATCATCATCTCGGATGGGAAAATAGTGGAGATCACCGGGCAAAACCGGGAGATTCCTCATGCGGAGATCATCGACGCAAAAGGATATTATGTGGCTCCCGGCTGTATCGACACGCATGTACACGGCGGCAACGGACATGATTTCACGGAAGCTACCCCGAAAGCGTTCTATGCGATCACAAGAGCACATGCTTTACAGGGAACAACGGCTTTATATCCTACATTGGCAGCTGCCCCTATCGATACCTTCCGGGAAGCGATCAAGACCTGCGAGCACATCATGAACCACCCGGAACAGGGAGCCCGCATCATGGGATTACATCTCGAAGGCAACTATTTGAATATGGCTATGAAAGGCGGACAAGACCCTAATTATATTTACCCGCCCGATCCCCAAGAATATAAGGAATTACTAAACAGTACCCAATGTGTTAAACGCTGGAGCGCCGCCCCCGAGCTTGACGGGGCTTTGGAATTCGGTAAATATGCGTCAGCTCATGGTGTGTTGGTTTCACTAGCCCACACCACAGCCGATTATCTCCAAGTGAAAAAAGCATACGAAGCCGGATTCACCCATGCTACCCACTTCTACAATGCCATGACTTCCGTCCATAAAGACCGTGAGTATAAACATGAAGGAACAGTAGAAGGTATTTATCTCATGAAAGATATGACCGTTGAAGTTGTAGCCGATGGTATCCACGTACCGCCGGCAATCTTAAAGTTGGTATATCAAATCAAAGGGGTAGAACGTACGTCCTTAATCACGGACGCAATGGCCGCCGCCGCTTGCGATAACGGTACGGAACATTTTCCGGACTCCCGGGTAATTATCGAGGAAGGCGTATGTAAATTAGCCGATCGCTCAGCTATCGCGGGAAGTATAGCTACCGGAATCCGTTTGATCCGTACCCTAGTCGAGAAAGCGGAAATTCCATTGCACGACGCTGTTCGTATGGCTTCCGAAAGCCCAGCCCGCCTAATGGGTCTTTTAGACCGTAAAGGAACATTGGAGAAAGGAAAAGATGCCGATATCATCATTTTCAACAACGATATAGAGATTCAAGAGACCTTCATCGAAGGTAAACGGCTCTCCAAAGAATAAGAAATCCAATAAACAATGACTTCTCCTATCTTGTTTTTAGATAAATAAGGGCATGAATGTATATGGAAAACGTAAAAGAACATTACTGGAGATACTCATTGATCACCATTATATTAGGACTAGGGGTAATTCTATTTTTTAAGATTACCCCGTTTCTTGGAGGTATACTTGGAGCATTCACCATCTATATATTGCTGCGTGGACAGATGTTCCATCTGACAGAAAAGCTAAATATGAGACCGGCTTTTGCAGCTTTACTGTTACTGGGGGAAACAATCTTATGTTTCTTAATCCCAATCACATTGGCGATCTGGTTGGTAATCAACAAAACTCAAAATATTAATTTAGACCCGACTGTACTGCTAAATACAGGCCAACATATAGCGGATCTAGTTCAGGAAAAGACCGGGTTTGATGTACTGGATAGAGGAAACTTATTAAAAGTGGCCTCTATACTCCCACAAATCGGACAGTTTTTAGTGGGTAGCATAAGCAGTTTCGCCGTAAATGTCGTCGTCTTGATTTTCATTCTGTACTTCATGTTGATAGGCGGAAGAAAAATGGAAAACTATCTATACACCTTATTCCCCTTCAGTGATCAAAACAAGGATGAGGTACTCAACGAGATCAATATGATCGTAAAATCAAACGCCATAGGTATCCCTCTTTTGGCGGTTATACAAGGTATCGTAGCGGTGATCGGTTACTTTATCTTTCAGACTCCCGATCCGCTGTTATTTGGGTTTCTCACTTGTATCGCTACGATCATTCCCATTGTAGGGACCGCATTGGTCTGGGTTCCGTTGGCGGCTTATATGGCTTTAAACGGAGATTGGGTACATGCCTTGGGATTGGCTATTTATGCCTTGCTTGTCATTACGAACGTCGATAATCTGATTCGTTTTATCCTACAAAAGAAGTTGGCGGATATACATCCGTTAATCACCGTCTTCGGAGTCGTAATCGGGTTGTCCTTATTCGGATTTATGGGGATCATCTTCGGGCCGTTGTTATTATCCTTATTCCTTCTTTGTATAGATATCTTCAAGAAGAGCTATTTGGATAAATAAAGAGTATCTACAGGACAGGGTATCTTAAAAAGTCATACCTTTACACTACATTTTGAGTAAAATGAATTAATATGTCACGTAGAACAGTAAACAATTGGAAGCCTATCAAGGGGCAACCTCTCACCGAATTAGACAAGAAAATCCTATATATCCAAAATAAAGGACATTTAGTACCCACCCGCAAGCTTATCAAGACTCCAGAGCAGATTGAAGGCATCCGCAGAAGTAGCGTGATCAATACAGGGGTGCTGGACTTAATCCAGAAGGAGATTAAAGAAGGTATGTCTACAGCTGTTATCGATAAATTGGTGTATGATTATACGGTAGGGCATGGAGCGATTCCAGCCCCCTTAAACTATGAGGGGTTCCCTAAAAGTGTATGTACCTCTATCAACGAGGTCGTTTGTCACGGTATTCCCAGTGAGAAGGAGATCCTAAGAGACGGTGATATTATTAATGTGGATGTCTCAACGATTTTAGATGGTTATTATTCGGATGCGTCCCGCATGTTCATGATCGGGAACGTATCTCCGGAAAAGCAGAAATTGGTACAGGTCGCCAAGGAATGTCTGGAGATCGGTATGAAAGCGGCGAAGCCGTTCGGATTCGTCGGTGATATAGGCAACGCTATTCAAAAGCATGCGGAGAAAAACGGATTCTCTGTCGTACGGGATTTATGCGGACATGGCGTCGGTCTGGAATTCCATGAGGAACCGGAAGTTTGTCATTTCGGACGAAAAGGAACTGGGATGCTTTTAGTTCCGGGTATGGTCTTTACGATCGAGCCTATGATTAACATGGGTACTTGGAAAGTATTTATCGACGAGGAAGACGGTTGGACGGTCATCACCGAGGATGAACTACCCTCCGCCCAATGGGAACATACCTTCTTGATGACAGAGACAGGATTGGAAATTCTTACCTATTAATATCTAATGCAATTAACGCTTCCGGGCCTTTTCCCGGGCTACCTTTTCCTTTTCCCGCAAGGCTTCCTTGCGGGCTTTTTCCTTCTCTTTCAATTTTTGCTTGTATAAGCGTTCCTTCTCCTTGCGCTCTTTTTCCTTCTGTTTCAAGCGTTGCTTATAAGCACGTTCTTTTTCCTTACGAAGGTCCTCACGAGCTTTCAGTTTCGCCTTACGGTCGGCTTCCGCTTGTTTCAGCTTGGCTTTGCGGTCAGCTTCCAGCTGTTTCTCTCGATCAGCCTTCGCTTTCAACAGGGCACGTTCTTCCTCCGCTTGCTTCTTGAGAAGTTCTTCCTGTTCTTTCGCTTTCTGCTCACGTAATTCCTTATCCGCCTTTTGCTGGGCCTCGAAAGCCTTACGAGCCTCTTCCTTGCGGGCTTCTTCTTCGGCAGCTTCCCGTTTACGGATCTCTTGGATTTCTTTCAAGGTCATGCCTTGATCCTCAACCGCCGGCTGAACAACAGGAACCGTATCCTTACGAAGGGTATCGACAGGCTGGATTTCCGGTTTGTCAAACGCAGGGACCTCAATCGTATCCGGGACGACTGGCATAGCAAGCTGTCGGACAGGTTCTTGAACAGACCGTTGTTCCTCCTCCGGCTCTGTAACAGGTTGTTTTTCTGGTTCAACTTCTGGTTTCAATTCATCTGCCTTTTCCGGCACTTCGGCTTCTTCCTCCGTGATCATTTCATCTTCAGTCGCCTCCTCCTCCTTAGCGGCTTCCATACGGGCTTTCCAACGACCTGCCAGATCCGGTAATTCCTCACCGAAGCTCTCATCGAAGAAGGTGATATATTCATCCAAGGTCTTGCCACGCATCAAGGTCTCATAATTATCATCAGAGATCGGTAACACGGCAACCGCTTTATTCAAGGCCGTAGCATAACCATCCTTACCGTATATCATCTTATAATATTGGATAATCTCATCAAAACTAATAAATCCTTTAATCGCCAGCATACTGATCGGGCCGGCCTGCTCCAAAGCCAAATCAAACTCTTTCACCATGAAGTTCGCAAAGTTATAAGCGGCGACAGCGAATAGCAACTGATTCTGATCTACGCTACCCGTAGGATATACCAAAAGCATCTGATAAGGCGTATTCCGTTCCGGATTAAATACACGGGCCGAATCCTCGGCAGATAACATACCATCCTCGCCCAAACCGAATCGTAAGTTCCAACTCATACCTTTCACACCGCCCTGCACCAAGGCACGTCCCCGAAGAACACCTTTCAACATCTCCCCGGCCAGTTCCGTGACATCCGCGTTCGGATACTTCTCGACCAGCGCTTTCAAGGCATTCTTAAAGCCTTCCGCATCCCCGGCCTGCACATATGATAACGCATCCAAGAACATGAATTTAGGCATCAATGTAGCCAATGGATATTTCTCGCTTACGTACCGGAAACTCTTACGTACATACGCTGTATCGCTCTCCAGATAACGGTCGTAAGTAGCTTGATAGATCGAGTCTTGTACCACATCCATCATGCGGATATTATACTCGTAATTCGGATCAGCCACAGCTACCGCATAATCGCTTTTCGGGAAGGCGTTCATTAGTTTATTCTTATACTCGGTAGCCAACACTGTATTTCCAGTTTTCAGGGCCATCAAATATACTTGATAATAGCTCTCCAAACGGTGCTCATTATCCGGGAAACGGCGTTCCAAATTCTCGAATGCCTCGACAGATAAGGGGATATCCTCCAACTTATCCTTATAGATCATCGCCATATTGTAAAGACCGTCTATAATAATAATGTTAGAAGCGTCTATATCCTCTTGCGTGAAAGGTAGCTGCTGTAGGTAATACTCACGGGTATGCGGATCATCGGCGGCAACAGCCGACAGGTCACCGCCTATCGAATCGGTCGGCAACGGCTCACCGTCCGGCCCTACCATTTGGGTGGAATCTCCCTCGGCCAGCATCTCCTCATCCAGATTCTCATTAAAGGTAGAGAGTTCCTTCTTACGGCGGCGCCAGTGATCTTCCAACGGACGACGTCCCCATTTACGCTGGAACTGTGTCTTTCCTTGCGCTACGGTCTGAGGATTATAGAAATAGAAAGACGCTCCACCGGACGCATTCGGCAAGACAACAGCATTGGTTTCCGTACCGGGACGGTCGATTCCGGTGCCTTTCGCTTCCTGCTCGGCCAGATAAGCCTCCTTCTCAGCCAAGGCTTTCGCCTCTTCCTCCTCTTTCTTTACCTCCTCAATCTTCTTATCGATAATCGCTAACCGCTCCGCTTCCGGTAATTTAGCCAAGGCTTGCAAACTGTCTTGAAGATGGACCGCTTCTACATGCACGACCAATTCATCCAGAATCGCCGACAATTTAGAAACCCGTTCATAATCCCTGTATTCCTTTTGAATTCCGGCTAAGGCTCCGCTAAAGCAAGGTTGCGCTTTCACGTAATCCCGCATCGTAAAATAGATATCTCCCAGCTTTATCTGGCAGATCGCCTTATCCATTCCATTCAATGTACTCTTATCGATACCGAGTTGATAGTTCTTTATGGCATTCACCGTATCTTCCCGGCTGAGGTATACATTTCCTAAAGCATAGTATACTTGATCCAGATAATCCTTATTCTTCTGGCTTTTCGCCATTTTCTCGAGCATCTTCACCACTTTCAAGTAATTCGTACCCGAGAATACTTCTGTCTGACGGATACGTGAGGCAAATTCCAACTCATACGGAGGATTCGAACGGGCTACCTCACCAAAGGTCTTATAAGCCAAGCCATCTAATTCTTGATCCGCATAGATTTGTCCCAAAAGATACTTCATCCGGGTACGTTGCTTCCGGTTTTTCTCCGCCTTGATAGCGGTCTTCAGATAAGGGATGGCATCCTCGAACTGCCCGTTCTTGATCAAATAATCGGCATACACCGCCGCATATTGCTTCAAGGCGGAAGCAGGAATACCGTTCTTGTTCATCTTATCCAAGATATCCTCGGATTCATAGAACCAACCCATCTCGGAATAACAACGGGCTTGCCACAAACGGGCCTCGGCCACGACCTCCTCGTCCTTCGCGTAATGACGGGCTATATAGGAAAAGGTAGCGGAGGCTTGCAGGAAATCGGCATTGTAGAATTGCGCCTGTCCCATGATCAGCCAACTATTCTTTAAGAAAGGGTTATACTCCTCTTGTTCTTGGATAGCACGTAGTTTGGGATTATTCCGCCAGCCCGGTTTCTTGGCCGGTTTCGCTTTTATGGAGTGTAGTTTAATAGCTTTATTACTTTTCTCGATCGTCCGGTCGAAAGGGCCGCCCGGCTCGGCTTTGTCTTTAGGCTGGGCGCTGATCGGATACATATAGATCCTGTCGGAATAGTTCTCTTTATATCCGTCCTGTTGGCTTTTCAGTGCCTCGTCAAACGCCTGTTTTCCATTGAAATAAATATTATAACGGGTCGTAAAGGCATGATAAAAACGGCTCGCTTTCGTGTTCTTCTTCGTGCTGCACGACCAAAGCAAGAGTACCGTTAATAACGCCACTATGTAATAAAACCCTTTTTTCATTCTTTAATTAACGCCGTAACAACGGTTTTATTGCTTTCAAGGCCAAAAAGAGGACCACCAAAAACAAGATGATAAACGCACCGGAAGGCACGTTCAGGAAATAAGAAAGAACCAGTCCGGACACGCAACCCAGAAAGCCGATCGCGATACTTCCCCACATGATCTTCTTGAAGTCGGAAGTAAACAGGTTCACCGTTATTTGAGGCAAGGTCAGCAAACTCATCAATAGCATAATCCCTACCAACCGGATCGAAAGAACAATTGTCATGGCAATAAAGCACATCATCGTATACTCGATCCATTTTACCGGTAGGCCTTGCGTGACAGCGAAGTCACGATCGAACGCCACGTAAACAATCTCACGGAGGAAAAGGGAGAATATGAGTATCAACAATACCACCAACCCTAAAATCCATAAGATATCGGCCGTAGAGATGGTCAAGATATTACCGAACAAATAAGCGGACAGATTCGGGGCGTACCCCGGCGTAAGGAAGATAAAGATCACGCCCAAAGCCATACCCAGCGACCATACGCCCGCTATGGCGGAATCCTCCCTTACGTTTTGCGTCTTGCTCGCCCACTCCACGCCAAAGGCAGAGAGGATCGAAAACAACATCGCCATCAAGATCGGGTTTGTTCCCAGATAAAAACCCAAGCCCAAACCTCCGAACGAAGCATGCGTGATCCCTCCGCTGATAAATACCAACCGGCGGGATACGATGTAAGTCCCGACAATCCCACAAGCGATAGCGGTTAGCAAGCTCCCGATCAAGGCATTCTGAAAAAAGGCATATTGCAATAAATCCATATGATTCGTTTCCTAAATTAATGAGTACGGCGTTCGCCAATGATCAGGAATGCCTCATCCTTCAAGGCATCCGGCAAATTGATCCCTCGCAATTGCAGGCTACGGAGCCAACCGGCCACCTCCACTTCCCGGAGGGTATAAAGCACTTCACTAAACTCCTCAACGGCTTCCTCATCGTAAGCGTCCGCTTCCACTCCTTGGAACCGATCCAGTTCCTCATCGTTATAATATTCGATTTTCTTGCTGACGGCGGCTAATAAACTATCCCGCTCGCAAGTCTCATGTTGTCCGCAGCAAACCTCCGGAATCTCCTGTGCCTCGGGGATCTCCGAGATCTCCCCCCGTTCCAGCATCTTCTGAAGTTTCTTATTCCGGAAATACCCGGCGATAGCGGCTACGACACCCAGACCTATAAGACTTATGACAATGTACCACATAATTCAATTGAAAGTTGAGAATTGAAAACTGAAAATTAAAGGGCTGATTCCCTAATAGAGAAACCAGCGGCCTTAAGATCTTCCCAATAATGGGGATAACTCTTGCTGACCACTTGCGGGTGGGCGATCTCTATCCCCTCGGGACGTACCAAAGCGGCGGGAGCGAATGACAAAGCCATCCGATGATCCTCGTAAGTGGCGATTACCGGATGCGACTCCGGTTCCCTGCGTTCACCGTTCCACTCCAAGATGCTATCATTGCGATCCGTCAACACATAACCTAATTTACGAAGCTCTGTCTTCAATGCCTCGATCCGATCCGTCTCCTTGATCTTCAATGATTGAAGTCCCGTAAAGCGGAAAGGGATATTTAATAACACGCAAGTCACCACAAAGGTTTGAGCCAAATCCGGTTCATTCACGAAGTTATAAACCAACTTCTCACAGATATTTCCAGTATGCTTTAACACTACTCCACGTTTCGTATAAGTAGTGCCCACTCCCAATTGAGCGAACAACTTCGCTCCGGCGGCATCTCCCTGCAAGCTATTCTTGAATAAACCTAACAATTCGATCTCAGCATTTTTCGATAACGCCATGATCTCATACCAATAAGAAGCGGCACTCCAATCGGATTCCACCGTAAAACGAATCGGCTTATACTCTTGGGGAAGTACTTTGATCGTATTCTCCGTCCAAGAGGCTCTCACTCCATATTGCTCCATCAATTGCAAGGTGATATGGATATAGGGCCTAGAGATAATAGCGCCCTCCAAATGCAACGTAACCCCATTTTCTGTTAACGGGGCGATCATCAAGATAGCGGATATATATTGAGAGCTAACATTTCCCGGTAGCGAGATCTCTCCGCCTTGCAAGGCGCTTCCGAAAATACGCAAAGGGGGATAACCCTCCTTCTCCATGTACTCGATCCGGGCGCCTAAAGCGTTCAGCGCATCCACCAACACCTTGATCGGACGGTTCTTCATGCGTTCGGTTCCCGTAATCGTCCATTCGCCCACCACCTTCGAGAGGAAAGCAGTAAGGAAACGCATCGTCGTACCCGCCGCACCCACATTAAAATCCCGATCGTTCGAGTTTAATGCCTTTACCATCAAATTTGTATCATCGCAATCGGATAAGTTCTCCACATCGTATGCGCTATAACTTAGCGCATTCAAGATCAATGCCCTGTTACTGATACTTTTAGAAGCGGGAAGCTTTACGGTAGTCCGGATAGCGGAACCCGGAGCATCTATCTGATAATTCATCGCTTTCGTATATTCAAGATTCAAGAAGCAAAAGTACGAAAATTAGCGTACATATGGAGTATAACAGCGGGAAACTTTCTTTATGCTTCTTTTCGAATGCGAATCGTGACAAGGCATTCGTTTGAATCGCCCCAACCAGTAGACGTAAGGGGCAATAAAACGCCCTTTTAAGTGAGAGTATTCCCGTTTTTAGGCACGAAAGGCGACAAAAGCCTACACGTATAGTCGCGTTGGGCGACACCAATACTGCCGTTAGGCATTATAAACAGTCACGAATAGGGTTGTCAGTAGTCGTGAATAGGCATCGTAACCCGGTTAGAACCCAGTCGTAACCCTATCGGATAGCCCGAAGAAGTCAATGGATATGAATTAGGATGAATTATTTTCGCTAGAATGAAAGGCGGTTTTTCGGTATTGTATTATCAATGAACGAATTATTGTTTTATCCTTGCGTATTTGGCAATGAGTCGTACATAGTCCCGGAAAAATCGGTTCTCCGGGACTTTAGTTTACAAAATGTCAGAATGTCAAATCGCCAAACGGTCTTATCACAAGGCCTTCATCTTCAAGAAATGCTTCCAGAAAAAGAGGATCTGGTAATCAATAGAATTATTCCAGTATTGTGAATCATGATTACCCGGACGAGTGATAAAGTCGTGGTCGATGCCTTGTTTTAATAACGCCTCGTGGTAGTTCTTATTCACCTCCAAAAAGAAATCGCTGTCACCGCAATCGAAGATCAAAGCGATCTGGTCTTTCCTCAAGGTTGGAACCAAATTGATAACCGTGTACTTCTCCCAGTTTTCCGGATATTTCGCCTTCTCACCTATTTGCACGCTCATCTCCCAGTTTTTCGGGAAAGGGCGGATATCCACGCCACCGCTAGTACTTCCCGCAGCGGAGAAAACATCGCTATGACGAAGGCCATTCCACATAGCGCCATGTCCACCCATGCTCAAGCCGGTAATAGCACGTCCCTTACGATCGGCCACGGTCTTATAATGGGAATCCACGTATTTCACCAACTCATCCGAGATGAAAGTCTCATACCGTACATCAGCGTTCAAAGGGCTATCCCAATACCACGTATTCTTACCATCCGGGCATACGAAAAAGATACCCTTCTCATCAGCGATCTTAGATAGATCCGGCTTGATACCGACCCATGTACGAGCGTTACCGCCATAGCCATGTAACAAATAAATCACCGGACACGCTTTCGTCGCAGCCACATCCGGACTTACCACGACTACCTCTATACTTTTATTCATCGAAGGACTTTTCACTTGCAAAGTATCTACCTTCGCCGCCTGTAAACCGAGCGGAAGCAAACAAACCAACGCTACCGCTACCTTTTTCATCCAATTCATATCAGTGAACATTAATGATTAATTCCCCGTAGCCTTGTTTTCAAGGAACTACGGGGACAAATATACAGATTTCTACTCGATGCCCCAAGTCTTGTCCGGTGTAGGCCCCATCTCCAATTCTAGTACGCCACCTTTCATGATATCCCTATAATCAAGATAGCATCTCGTATAATCCATCCCGTTTAATTTAGCGGATTGGATATAGGTGTTTTCCGGGGTATTTCGGTTGGCTCGTATGATAAATGTATTCCCTTCGCCAACCTGGATCTCGGTCTTCTCAAAAACCGGGCTGGATATCTCATAGCGAGTATCTCCCGGACAAACCGGATACAAACCACATGCCGCCAATACATACCAAGCGGACATCTGACCGACATCCTCGTTTCCAACCAAGCCTTCTACCTTATTCTTATACGCCTTATCGCAAATGAAACGAGACCATTTCTGGGTTTTCCACGGCTGTCCCAAATGATTGTACAAGAAAGGCACATGATGAACCGGCTCGTTCGCATGATTGTAATAAGCGTTCCACAGGAAATCCGTAGGCGTCTTGTCGAACATCGTATCCAGATCGGCAATCACCCGTTCCGTTCCTCCCATCAGTTCCACCATACCCGGAATATCGTGAGGCACGAACCAGCCCTGTTGTAACTCGTTGCATTCCATACAGCCGTACCATTCCTTCAGCTTACCCTCTTCCGGCCAAGCCTCAAACCGGCCATTCGATTCTCTCGGGCGGAAGCTATGTTTCTCCGCATCATATAAATTCCGGTAAGACTGAGCCAACTTCGCATAATAAACCGCATCCTCCTGTTTTCCTAATGATTTCGCCAACTGAGACATACACCATTCCGTATACGCATACTCCAAGGTTTTGGAGATACTCTGCGGATTCGGGGTATAGCCCAACTCCGCATTCCCGAACATTCTCGAGGTTTTATCCGCATACCGATAAGCCTTTTCCATATCCAAGCTACAAATACCTTTCGCATAGGCATCCGCCAAGACCGATATAGCCGGATTTCCTAACATACAACCGCTATAGGCGTTCAACAACTCCCAGCGCTCATAGTACTCACGACCACTCTCCTCAGCCATCGTTGTCAATGACTTCAACAAATCGTTCACCAATACCGGATTAATAATCGTTTGCAAAGGCATCTGACTACGGAACACGTCCCAACCGCTAAAGATCGTACGTTTCGTGAACGTATCCGACTTATGCGCTTTTCTGTCCGCACCCATATACTGACCATCCACATCCGTGTAAATCCTCGGATCGATCATCGTATGATACAAGGAGGTATAGAAGATCACCTTTTGCTCATCCGTTCCACCGCTGACATCCATCTTAGCCAAAGCCGTATCCCACAACGAGCGGGCACGAGAACGTACCGCGTCAAAATCCCAATCCTTGATCTCCGCTTTCAAGTTCTTTTCCGCACCCTCCAAGCTTACAAAGGAAATACCGGCCTTGAAAAGAACCTCCTCATTCGCTTCGGTCTCAAACTCCGTAAAGAACCCGAGGTGCTCACCCTCATATGCCTTTGGTCTCTCCGAAATCTTTGCGTTCGCTGTCAATGTCTGGAAAGCCGAGCTCTCCACGAATTCCCGATGCCGATCCTGCCCAGCCGGGATATCCACGCTCCATACACCATAATCTTTCAACGGTTTGGAGAACTGCGCATAAAAATACACGGTATACCGGGAAGAACCCTCACCATTCCCCCAGCCTCCGCCTTCCGGCGTACATTCCATTCGTCCGGCGATCGTATGGTCATCTATCACTTGAACCGCCTGATACGTAGAAGTACCTCCTACACGACGGGCTAAGTCCAACTGGATGCGGGACTGCTTATTCTCGGGGAAAACGAATCTCAGCATACCGCTATGAGGAGCCGCTGTCGCCTCCGCTTGTATCTGGTAATCGCTTAGCAATACCTTATAATATCCAGCCTTGGCCTCCTCGGAAGATTTATCATACCGGGAACGATACCCGGTTACGCCCCCCTCTTTTCCTGAGTTCGTGCGCAGATCGCCCACGGTAGGCATTACCAATAAATTACCCAGATCACCATACCAGCCGATACCACTCATCTGCGTAAAGGCGAATCCCTCGATCGTCTCATGCTCGTAGCTATATCCGGAACCATTGTCGCCCCCCGTAATCGTATTCGGACTTACCTGTACCATACCGAAAGGGGTAGTCGCACCGGGGAAGGTCTTCCCCAAGCCATGGTAAGCACCGGCCGCCTCCGTATTCGTACTCGCCCCGATAAAGGGATTTACATAATCAGAGAAATGAACCTCCTCGATAGTCCGGGTCGGACCGGAACAGGCAGTTCCCACCAACGCAAGCGATAACGCCGTGGTCGTTATCCATCTTAAATTTCTTACTAGTCGTATCATTTTTTTATAAGTTCTATTCTACGTACCTTCGGTTGGGCGATCTGATACATACGATCCACCAACATATCGATTTGTTGGCTCCAAGCCTCCCGGATCTCCGGATACATCATCTTGGAGTAGTTATCCAGATGGCCGGCTAAGAAGATATTCGTATGAAGGTTCGCCCTTAACGTATCCATAGCGGCGATATTATCCTGAAATAACATGCCCTTCCGCTTCAAGATATAAAATTCCGTCCACGCATATTCCCGGAAACGTTTCTCGATATTCCAACGTTCCTCATTCAAATGCATGACCCGAACGGCCTGCTGATATTGCGGTGTGTTCGTTAACGCCGCTAAGTTAATACCTTTTGCCAAATCCTCGGCCGAAAACGTAGAAATTGAATCCCCGTCTATCTCCAACCTATACGAACCTTTCAATCCATCCACCCGCAATACCTCTTGATTAAGATCCTCCATAATCGGAGCGTACAAGGTCGCCTCATATTGCGTATGCTTCTTCTCCCAACCCCGAGAGATCGTATCCATCGGATAAGGTAAAGACTTCGCTAAATAGGTAAAAGAGATCGTACCCTTGTCTGATACTTTCAATTCATTCACGAAACAATTCTCGTTCGCCAACACCATACGTCGGGAAGCATCGATATCAACTTTGGCGACCGGTTTACCCGCCAATCCCTGAGACTTCAAGAAGAAATAGGCCATCAACATATTACCGTGGTTATCCGGATGAATCCGATCTCCTTGCATTAAGGTAAACCGCGGATCTTTCGCTTGTTGTACCCTGTTCACCTCCAATACCGGGTTGTGGAAATCCACGAACGCCCAGTCATTCTTCACGGCCGCCTCTCTTTGCAGACGGATGATTTTCTGGATCGTAGCGTTCTTTCCAAGAAAAGGCTTATTTTTCTCATTTTGCCAAGTCTCGTCGTACGGCGTGCCAGCGATCATGATCACCCTTGTATCTTTGTGAGATTTCATGATCTTCTGCATCGCCTGAAAGGTCGTATCTACCCGATACATTTGCCGCTCCACGAAAGCCGTAGGATTATCGTCGTTATATTCGAAATAACCACTATCGTTCATACCGAAAGTAGCCGTAACCACCGTCGGATTTTTACCATATACATCCTCCTCGATCCGTTCCAACATATCCCAAGAACTGTCACCACCGGTACCGGCGCTATACATCCGCATCCGCATATCCGGGAAATGAGTGATATAGTACAACCATATATAAGAATGATAATGTCCGCCCTCTGTTATGCTATTGCCTAAAAAAACAACCCGGTCACCCCTTTGAAAAGGGGAAGGAGTTTTCTGCGCATTGCCACACACAAACACAGAAAGCATACACGCCAAACTAAAAAGCCATCGATTAGTTCTCATCTTATTTACTTTTGGACACTTAGAAGTTCAATTGTTTATCCGATACGGCCACAGCCACGAATGAATCAGCACAGCCATAATACAGATACCATTTATTCCGGTAATAGACCAGACCTTCCACGAATACGGTACCCGCAGGGTATTGACCGCTTTTTTCAAAATCATCCGTCGGTTGCAAGAAAGGCTTATCCAAACGACCGATCAATTTTGTCGGGTTATTTACATCGAACAATGCTTGTCCGGCACAATAAGAGTTCGCAGGATAAGCGGTATCCCCTTTTTCTCCCGGTTCGTTTTTACCATTATACAACAGAACGATGCCATCCTTTGTCAAGATAGCGGGAGGTCCACATTCGGTCAACTGGCTATCGAAATAGCCGGAACGGGGAGAGAACAATTTAAGCAACTCACCATTCTCGTCCAACAGCGGGTCCCAATCTGTTAAATTATCGGAGGTAGCCGCATATACATTCTTCTCCCCCCAGTACATGAAATACTTGCCATTCACTTTCGCAATGACCTGCTTATCTCCCTTTAAAGTCGTGACTAACGATGCGGATTTGGTCGCCTCATCCTTGAATTTGCCATTATAGGCTTTCTCAAAAGCCGGACCGAACTTCGTCCAGTGTTTCAAATCCTTTGAGGTCGCCACCGCCAGACGAGGCACCTTGCGGTTCCATTGCGTATATAGCAAGACATACGTACCATCCTCGGTCATAGCGATACGAGGATCTTCCGTACCTCCGGGACATTCGTTCTCTGCTTGATTATCTTTAGCCGGATAAAAAGCAGGCTTCGTATCCCTCTCGAAATGGATACCGTCAGTAGAGGTCGCATATCCCAAACGGGAAGTCCGGGAACCAATTCCCTGAGCGGAGTTATCTTCCGCACGGTACATCACCACGATCTTCCCATCGTAAATCGTAGCCGCCGGATTAAATGTGTCACTCTCCTCCCATGCTACAGAATCTTCCCGCATCGGGCAATAAAACTTAGTTGGTAACGGCTTAATTACCGGATTCACTCCTGTCGGACGCTCAAACCCGTCCAAGCACCAAGCTGTTTCCGATATAGTTTCCGATACAGCTTCCGCCGTCTGGTCTTTCTTTTGAGAGCCGCAAGCTACGGTAACCAATCCCAATAAGCCGAAAGTAGAGACTAATAATGTTTCTTTAATCATGTTATTCGTAGTATTAAGTTATATTTATTTTCCATATGAAGGGGGAGCTATCCGAGTTCCCCACGTCTTATCCGGCTTCCCGGATAATTTATATACCAAGGTCGCCCCCCGATATAAATCCGACCAATCGATCCAAGTGCCCTCCATCTTCTTTCCACCAAGACTTAAGGAATGGATATACTCTTTTTTCTCATCACCCCCCTTGATAATCACGTCTCCCTCGGGCAAATGTAAAACAATCTTACGGAATACCGGACTATTCACAGAGAAACCTCCCACTCCGGGAATCTCTGGAAACAAACCGATACTGGCAAAGACATACCATGCTCCCATCGATCCTAAATCGTCGTTGCCCGGCAAACCGTTCACACGGCTACTATATTGTTCGTTCAGTATACGCCGGATCACTTGTTGCGCCTTATAAGGAGCCCCCGCCCAATTATAAATCCAAGGGATTTGGAAACTAGGCTCGTTACCGGAGGCGAACCATTCATCTCCATAACTAGCGTCCAAACGTCGGAACATCTCATCCAAACGCTTCTCCGCCGCTTCCTTTCCTCCTATACTATCGATCAACCCTTGCAAATCATAAGGTACCATCCAGAAATAATTCTTATATGTCGATTCCCGCCAATCCGCGTCATAACGTTTCCACGAGCCATCCTCGTTTCGGGACTGCAACCAACCGGTCTCCTTATTAAAAAGATTCTTCCAGTTCATCGCCCGTTGCGTATACCAATTACAAACCGGCTCATCATTGCAGGCTTGCAAGGCGAAACGGCCAATCGCAAAATCAGAAGATGTATATTCCAGTAAGATCGAAGCGTCGTAATACCCTTTCTCCAAATACTGTTCCAAGCCCGGTCGAGTCAAAACACCTTGGGAATTAGCCCCCGGCACTTCCGCTCCATAACGCATAGTCCGCAGTAAAGTTCGAGGATCATAGTTGCGAGCTCCAAACGCATACGCATTGGCTACAAGAATCGGAGTCGGGTCCCCCTGCATAACACCTGTCTCTATATTCGCCAGTACCCAACGAGGGAAGCCACCACCGGATTGCTCGGCAAATAAGTAATGAGACATAACGATATCCGAGGTCTCCTCGGGAGCTAGCATAGCGATCAAAGCAGTCTGCGTACGATACGTATCCCAATTACTGAAAGAGGTATAGAATTTTCGGGCTGTCTTATGCACTTGGCTATCCGCCCCCATATATTCCCCATTCACGTCGCTACAAACATTCGGATGGATTAATGAACGATATAGATGCGTATAGAATTGCATCTGGCGATCCTCGTTATCTCCCTCTACCTCTATCTTCCCGAGGTATTCATTCCATTTATCTTGCGTCGCCTGACGGACCGCAGAGAAGTCCCAAGCGGGATTCTCAACCCTCAAATTCTCTCGGGCATTCTCCACCGAGACATAAGAAACACCGATCTTATACTGCACCGCCTGATTCCCCTCTTTCAACGGAAAAGTAAAATACACCCCCGAGTGACTGCCTTCCGCAAACGTATGATTCGCATGTAGTCGCTCCTCCTTCCATGTACCAAAACTCTCCGCATCCGCATCGAACTCAGCCACAAAGTAAACCTTATAGGGAGTTGGGATTCCACAGAAAGCACCACCCTCCGCATATCCCTCGCAACTATGAGGACCCGTAATCTTAATAGCGGCCACTTGGATAGGGGTAGCGGCTACTCCTCCTCCGATAATCACGGTACCCTGCTTTTCCTTGGAAGAAAACGTATAACGAGCCATACCCGTACGTTCCGTAACGGTTAATTCCGCACGTATAGAATGATCTACAGTGGCTGCGTAATAACCGGCCGTTCCGATCTCCTTGCCGACCGGAGTCTGCATATTCAAGATACTATCCGGAGAAACCCGTAAAGCTCCGGCAACCGGAAGCGTAGGGAAATTTCCCATATGATCGCATCCCGCACCACTCAATTGATTGATAACAAAGCCTAGTTGTTTCGTGAAATAAGTCGGGGTAAACTGTACCATACCGAAGGGATAGGTAGCCCCCGGATACAAATATCCGGAAGCCCACCCATTACCTTGAGTCCCTATCAGGGTATTGGTCTTAGAAACGAGATTTGACGCATTTACCAAACCTCCACACAACAAGAAAACATAGCTAACCACACATATTCGCCTTAAAAGCTGTTTACATTTAAACATGGTAATAGATCCTTTTTATTATTTAGCCTTTTATACTATATACCCTTCAATAGAATAAAACACTTACGGCGTAATAATTAAAAAACAGCTATTAACATAAGTCAACAAAAAGGGAATCATATGATTCCTATTCCGCAAACAGCGATAGGGTGTGTTTTCCACTTTCCAACAAGATCGAACCCGCCGATATCTCTACATTATTCCCATCTAACACACAATTCGATACGTTAAATGGAGCGATAAAAGTCGCCGTACTATTCGCAGGAATTTCCAGATCAAGCGAGAGCGATTGGTTCTCCATAGTCCAAGACACACGTGCCGTACCGTAAGGGGTCTCTCTCGCCACTCTCACCCACGTCACGCCATTCGGTATCTGAGGTTTGATAAAGAAATGTTTATAGCCCGGCCTATCCTCATCCGGCAAAATCCCTCCGATCGCCTGACAGAACCAAGCGCCAATGCCATTGAAACAATTATGAACCTTACTACGTTCTCCCGACCAGTATTCCCAAGTCGTAGAAGCCCCTTGATCGATCATATATAGATATCCCGGTTGCTCTCTCTTTTTCAGCATGGAATAGAGAAAATCAGCCTCTCCGTTCTTTATCGCCCAATCGGTCAAGATCGTAACACCCACCAAACCGGAACCGATATGGCCCTTACAATTCTCCAAAGTCTCTCGATATAAACCTTCCTTTACCTCGGGCATATGCTGTTCATCTGTCACGCCGACCAACATCGGATAAATCCGATCGATTTGGGAGCCTGTAGCGTACTGTTTCTTCTCCGGATCATAGAAAGTCTTCTGGATAAGCTCGTTCAATCGTTGGCGACGCTCTTTATACTTAGCGGCATCCTCCGCTTTCCCCAATACCTTCGCGATCTTCTCCATCGTAGTGAGGCAATCGCTTATAAAGCAGTTACTAACCAGATCTACCGATGACTGCGCCGTATAATCGACACCCGCCGGAGCCAACCAATCCCCTAAATACCATGCCCAATAATCCGTATCCGGCCAACGTTTCAGCAACCCATCGACCGTATACGCATCCACATAACGCAACCAATGTCGCATAACCGGATAATATCGCTCGATCAGACGGCTATCCCCATAATTCAAATAAGTCTGCCACGATCCCGTGATAATAAAGCCACACCAATACGGACCACCTCCCGCCGGGTATGGATTCGGTACGCAATGCGGCATCCCCCCATCCTCACGGATGCAATCCTGCCACATCTGCATCCAGTTCATATACACGGAAGAGCCCTCATACAATGTCTGGAAACTCTTACAAGAGGCATTTCCATCCCCACCGTATCCCATACGCTCATAATGCGGGCAGTCTACGATATAACCACTGAAAGCTAGGTTCTTGAAAGTATATTTGATCATCGCATAGATAGCATTCAAGTCCGGATCCGAGCACTCGAAAGACGAGGCATCCTTATAATCCGTATGAATCAGATAGCCGGTTACCTCCTCGGGAGCTTTCGCCAAACCGGATATCCTTATATATTGAAACGCATGGTGGTTAAATTTATTTCGGAATACCTCTTTGCCTTGTCCGGAACCGATATACCAATCCTCATACTGTCCGTTCTCCTCTTGTGGCTTGAAATCTTCGTTTTCATTTAACCAATCCGTATATTCCATACGGACCCGGTGGCCTTCCGGTAATTTTGGGAAACTCAGCTCAACCCAACCATTTAACGCCTTTCCCATATCTACGAGCCAAATACTGTCCCCTATTTGTTTGATTCCTTTGGGACGGATAATCTCTTGTATTCGATTAGGCTCACACATCTGGGGACTTACCTCTATCCCGGGTACCTCCACCTCCAACACCGGCTTCCAATCCAGTTCGTCGAGCGTAGCCGTTGTCAAATCCGGCAACGCCTTCCGCCCATCCACACATTCACCCCCGAATTGATGGGGATACCAAGTACCGGTACCGGTCTCACCATACATACTTCCCCGGCCTTCCCAAGAGCTATCCGTAACGAGTAGCGTACTTGTAGTGCCATTTCTTTGAATCTCGTCCAATTGCAGTTTAACCAACGGCCCATCATGAACGGCATTAAAAGTAGCTTTTCTGTACCAACCACGGCCCAACCAGAGCAATAAGTCGTTTATTCCCTGCTTTGCGTACGGCGTAAGATCGTACGTCACCGATAATGATCTTTTGTTTAATTGAGATACCGCAGGCGAGAGAACATCTTCTGATACCTTCCTCCCATTTAAATAGATCTCATGATACCCTAAGGAGTTTACATGAAGGAGTAATGTGGCATCACGGTCTTGAAGCTCGAACTTCTTCCTTAACATCGGATTCTTCTCATCCGGCATCCCTATATATTTCCCTTGCCATTCCGCTTTATCCAAAAGCCCGATCCCAAAGCGATTGATTGGACTCCAATCCGAGGATCCCCCCTTATCGTCCCATCCCCGGACTTTCCAATAGGCTAGCACACTAGATCGCAACTCTTTTCCTCGATAAGGGACCATCACGGAAGCGGACGATTCCACCTTACCTGAATTCCATAGATCGGCTTTGCCTTGAGCCAGCAAGGAACTATCCGTGGCTACTTGTATCTCAAAATACGCTTGCCGCATAGTTTGCCCGTCTGTCTCGATTTTCCAGCTAAAATGGGGATGGGTATTGTCGATCGCAACCGGATTCTCCAAGTTCTCACAACGAAGATCTTTTAAGATGATCCTCCGCCCGGATTCACAGCCCGACATCAGTAACAATAGGGTCACAAAGTAGATAGATATACATTTCATGATAAATAGATTGAGATTACGCATGAATATACTTTCTAATGGCTTACGATACTTATATCCCCGGTAAATATTAAGATTTATTAAACAAGAAAGGCGAGCCACTCGCAAATGACTCGCCTTCCTACGATTCCTCAAGAATGGCTAGAAGCGGATCTTGTAGGATTGGTTGCCAACATAAATTATATAAGACCCTTGTGGAATACTCGTGATAGTCTCGCCTACAGGCAAAGATAAGTTCCTATACAAACGCCCTTCGAATGTAACGATACAAGCTGTGTCCATAACAGGAGTCTGGATATGCAATCGTCCATTCTCTCCCCATACTCGCAAGCCATTGGGATCTACCTCTGCGTTATCAGTAGGATTATCTTTCACGATGCCTGTTACGGTAACAACGATATTACTCGTTACTTTCTCAATCACATAACGGCCGCTTGATACCGGACCAAGTACTGAGCCATTCACTTTCACTGTCAGTTGAGGCGCACTGTAGCCGTCCTTCAAAGTCAGCGTGAACGCAAAACTCTTGCCGGATTCTACATTCGTGGAAGACTCCGCAATCAAGGTAGCGCCCTCTACAACCGGCAATGTCACCATGTAGGTGGTCGGGGTTGGCTCCGGTTCTGGTTCCGGATCCGGAATCCTATTACCTGCCGCCGTAATCACCAAGGTAGCCGTGATCTTCTCCAATGCGAAAGCACCCGTGCCAGAATTGTATGTATAATCCGTAGACGCTAGCGTATTCTCTCCCATCTTCACAGTAATGGATGTCGGAAGCGTATAGCCGGAGGCTGCTTTCAGCGTAAGTTCCACTTTGGAATCCTTAGCCAAAGGCTCGAAAGAAGCCGGATCGGAAGTGAGGTTAACAAGATTCGGGATTACCTCAAAGAAGCCCTCTTGTACACCTTTCGCCTCAATAACGATCTCGCCATCCACATTCTCAATCTCGATTATTCCCGTCGTATTGTCATACGTATAGTACTCAGAACCTGCTGCCCTAAGCAAATTCTTTTGCTTCAACAAACGACCACCCATCATCACCTTTATGACATAAGGGAATTTGTATCCCGTAGCTGGTGCTAATTCACATTTGAATGGCTCTCCTTCTTTCACAGTCTCTCCGGAAGTCTTAATCTCTATGTTCTCGGTCTGTTCTTTCACTTGGAAGATCTCCGCACCAGAAGCTTTAATGGAAACCTCAGCGGTTACATTCTTTATCTCTATCTCCCCGGTCTTCGGATCATAGGAATAACCGGAACCGGTAGCCAGCACTTTACCACCCATCATCACCTCGATCGTGGAAGGAAGTCCGTACTGTGGGGTCACTACAGATAACTTACCGGTCAAGGTCTCACCATGTTTAATCTTCTTGCCTTGCGAGATATCAGAAGTCAAGTCTTTTAACGTAAGGGCTACCGCATAGCTCTTCTGTACGCCTTGCGCCGTGATCGCTAACTCGCCGGTTACTTTCTTCAAAGAGATTTTTCCCGTAGCGGCATCATAGGTATAATCAGTTACGTCTACCAATGTTTTACCACCCATCGTTACCGTGATCTCAGTTGGAAGTGTATAACCCTCATTTGCGGAAAGTACACAAGCGAAGGCTTCACCAAATTGAACTTTAGTGTCCGACTTGATATCGGAAGTTATATTTGCCAATGTAGCGGTAACTGAATAGCTCTTTTTCACACCTTGTGCGGTAATGGAGAGCTTCCCTGTAATCTTCGCCAAAGAGAAAGCTCCTGTGGAAGTGTTATAGGTATAATCCGTACCGGCAACCAAGGTCTTATCACCCATCTTCACCGTGATCGTGGTTGGAAGTATATGACCTTCAGCCGCCTTCAAGGTCAATTCAACTTTGCCATTAACTAATACCGGATCAAAAGAAGCAGGTTCGGAAGTAACTCCAGCCAAATTGAGTATCACCTCATAATGGCGATCATCAATACCGGAAGCTTTCACGGTCAAGTCACCGGAAACTGCCTTGATCACGACTTTACCCGTTTTAGCGTCGTAGGTGAACTCTTCCGCTGTCAATGCGTCATTGCCCTTCAAGATACTGATCGCATCCGGAAGCTTGTAGTTCGTAGCGGCTTTCAAGGTGAAAGTGAACGATTCGCCTTCCTTCACGGTCGTAGCCGAGGTAATGGCCGGCGTGGAGGTTAGGTTCTTCAATTCTGCCGTTATCTTATAAACGGATGGTTCAGACACTCCTTCAGCGGTAATGGCTACCTCACCTCTCACATTCAATATCTCTACTTTGCCTGTCTTGGCATCGTAGGTATATCCCTTTCCTGCCTCTAAAGTGGAACCGGACATCTTTATCGTAATGGATGTCGGAAGCATGTAACCGCTATTCGCCGATAAGGTAAACGAGAATGCCTCTCCTTCTTTCACGGTCGTAGCGTCTACGATGGCAGGGGAAGAAGACAGATTCGACAAATTAGCCTTAACGGGATATGTGGCGGCTTGGATCGGATCGGCTTTAGCAGTGATGACGATATCGCCGGTCACGCTATTGATATATACATATCCATTCGCTGGATTATAACTATAGATTTCCGGATCTAGGGTATTCCCGTCCATCGTAATCGTAACTGAAGATGGAAGTTGATATCCCATACTCGGAAGTAATACAAGCACCAAGGACTTCTGGTCTATGACAGTTGTCACCTCGTCTTGGACAGTCAAATCTTGCAAATTCACTTGGACCTTATGGGTTGTTATCGGAGTTTCCGATATGATAAGACTTGCGTTCTTATTATCGGTGGGAACACTCTTTCCTCCCACAGTCCCAACAGAAACAGACACATTTGCGTATTCATCTTCTGTAATTGGCCGCCCCGAACTTAGCAAGAACCGATAACTAGCCCCCTCCGCAAGATTACCGACAGCTAATGGCTCTTTTGTATAATGATAATTCTTATCAATCGTCTCTAGTTTAAGTTCTGTCTTCTGTTCGCCATCTACATAATATAACTTAATTTGGTCTATTGACTCTGCAACTAAAGATGTAGATAGTTTAACCTCTTTTCCCACAAGACAAGGATCTGCCTTATCAAAAGTATAAGTGAAAGGTATTTCCGTATTCACGGTTCCAATGACAGGGTCTGGAGTAATCTTTCCTTCGATGCGATTCAAAAATACCATCGATTTATCTTTTACCCCACCCTTAGAATTAACCATATCGGATTCGATATATATTTGAATATCGTAAACCAACTCGCCAGCCTTGGCAGACAGCACCTTGAGATAATTTATGTATGACCCATTAGTGATTTGCTCCAGGCTCACCGGCACGTCGAAAGAGCCATCTGTACCGATCTCGGCCTTTGTCCCTTGATTTGCTTTATAAATATCGCGATCACCATAATAAACATTCAATTGTCCTTTCCATGCGGCATAATCTTTCAAGGTATAACGCAAAATGACATTTTCCGCCACATTGGCGAGACCGTAAGAAATCCTATCTGTATTGTAATCGTTATATTCAGAGTTATCCAAACCCGTTATTGCCAAATACTTGTCATCAAAACCATTCCAACGAATGCTCACATTTATAGGTCTTACATTCGGATCGTCCGGATCATCATTTGAATTTCGCACTCCATTCATATCAATATATAAAGGAGCCTCAGCCGTACCTGTCATGACTACCCAATTCTCTCCATCCCTTGAATAAACCGGAAGAATTTTCTCTCCCTCTGCTAGAGCCTCGGTCAGCTGGCATTTGAAATCCCAATATGTAGACTTTTGCATCCAAATTGAAACCTCTGGTGATGGCGTACTGATACGCTTCTTGATTTTTCCATCCGCTCCGATCACGGCCATATCCACTGAACCGTAGAACTCTGCATTCCCTATATTTTTCGCACCTACGTTAATCGTAAAATCTGTATTTACCGCTAGTTGACCTGAAAGCTCAAGAGACAAATACTTCAACATATATATTTTCGTATCACCAGCCATTGGAGGACGTATACCTATTCCCATCCCATATAAAACGTAAGGATCATCCCCGCCGTCGGAATCCAATGCGGAAAGTAAAAAATATCCATTGCTGATACCTCCCCACCCCCAGTTAATATGAAAAGCCTCATCTTCCTTATAGCCATCACAAATGAAAGCATGGCCACCTTCGCTATTATTCCCACTGTAAATAACAGGTCGATTACTTTCCAATTCATCTCTTACCAACTTTTTCCATTCTGTCCAACGATAATCCGATTTATTAACGTATCGCAAGCCATCACTATAACCGTATACAGAGTTAAGCCTCTCTATCGCATTCTTTGTATTAGCTCCACTTCCATCAACAGAATACCCCATATCAACATTGGCCCCAATCTGCCACATCAAGGACGCTACAGTATTTGCCTCTTCCTCCGTAAATTCTCCATCTTTATAAATAAGAGGCATCTTGTCCCACTCATACGGCCCGTAGGAAACAGGAAGTCCACTCCAATATTCATTTACTCTATTACTGCTAGTAACAGTCTCTACCGGATACTCATGATATCTCATGACAATGGCAAGTGCCGTAGCTACACATCCGGTTACAGCATGGTATCCATCAATGATGGGTGTCTGCCGATTGTACGGATCTCCTTGATCCCACCTTGCGGTTGTAAGCAATACCTCGGTAGAAGCCGCCCTCAAATTACCAGCTAGGTATCGCCCCCACTCGGCTTGGATATTCACCGAGGCTTCCAAGTCTTTACGTTCGGCATAAGTGATCTGGCTTTGATAGAAAGCTAACATCGCACGCAAGTTGTCCGGCAAATTATTCGGATCAAAATTACCCTCGTCCGATTGTCCCAGAACCGGATAAGTGCGATCATCACCGGAGACGATCACGAATCCCTTGTTTCCCGGTACATTAAACACGAAATAGTCCACAGCACCATCAACCGTCCCGCTTCGTAACGCAGAACTTGATTTTCCCGGTGCCGCCGCATAAACCAACGATAAGTCTCCAGCCGAGCGCAAGCCCGAACCCGCATTAGCCACGTTCTCCGCCACCTTGCGGGCCGTGGACACGTCTATCCTTTCCGCCCAGACCATAGCGGCCGACAGGCAAAGGATCAGCATTAGTAAAAGTTGTTTTCTCATGAATTATAAATTTATAATGAATAAATGATTTAACATTCGTTAGTAAGGGGTATGGGAACAACGTTGTTCCCATGGGTGGGAAAGCCCCGGTTGATAGGTGTGGGAAAGCCCCGGTTCCCATGGGTGGGAACAACGGTGTTCCCTACCCTGGGTATAGAGGCTCTCCCATCCCGCTATGCACCTAGATCTCGTCCGGGCTTTCGCTGTCGCCTCCTCCTCCCGCGCCAACTGTCAGGAGTATGGGAAATTTGTAGGTGCGTGGATCTTTTACGAGAGAATAGCCCGCACCTGCTTGCGTAGTGACGCTCAGCCAGTACTGCCCCTCGGCGAGTTGCGGGATCTGGATAATGATCTCGCTCTTGGTGTTACGTACGATAAGGGAGACTTTCGTTGGCGTGGCGCCCTCCTCGTCCTTGGTGAAGTAGACGCCTACAGATGGATCATCCCCCTTGATAAGCAGCGTGCTACCGAAGATGATAGCCGGGGCGTTCGGGGTGATATGGAGGTTCTTCTCGTTCGTGGTGGAGTCCGTGAAGCTGTCGATCATCGGGCCTACGGTGGCCACGTCTGCGTTCACGTAAATATTTTCCAAGGCCTTCAAGAGGGTGGCGCTGGGGGTGAACATTACGGTGATCTTATTCTCCGTAGAGCGGAAGTCTGATTTCTTTCCGTCGAACGAGCCGTTGATAGTGAGCAGCCATTGCCCGAACTTGTTCACCACGCAACGGCCTTGGGCGAGGGCCTCGATCATCTCGTCGTAGGAGAGGTCGAGGATGTTGGTGATCGTCTCCGGACGATACTCGGTACGTTTCTTCACGATGCGGTTCGAGATGTCTGAGGTTCGCGTGGTTCCGGTAATGCGGATCTTTCCGGTGAAATCGCCGGTTTTCTCGGTTAACACGTTGTCGTACAGATCTACGGTCAAGATGGTCTTTTCTTCTGCCATGATGTTTTTTGTCTTTAATGCCCCGTGGTAGTGGGGCGTTACCTTTTAATAATGTTTATCACCCTTATTCGCGAAATAAGGGGAGGAGATATCGCACGTCCAACATAAACTAAAAAAAACACGCATAACCACTATTTTTAACCGCATATCCACGATATATGCGCAATAAGCATAAATTTGGATTAATTAGAGGATACGATATCTGTATCCCCTTCAATTCCTATTTCTTAATAAATAGATAAAAGTGATTGTTTATCAATAATATTTTTTACATTTGCCAAGCCTTCCGTTGAAAATAGGCTCTTGTAGGTAATTTTTATGCAGGATAGGCTCCTCCCCTTATTTCGCGAATAAGGGCATCACCCAGCCGCCAAAAGCAAATCCACCTCTTCCGTCACCCTAGCGTTCGCACGATTCAATTCCGACTGTTCCAAAGAGGCCAGATAAAAACGTGTTGTTTTTTCCGAGGTATGCCCCAACGCTTGGCTAATGATCGATAAAGGGACTTGTTTCCGCAAGGCGTTCGTTGCCCATGTATGGCGGAAAACATACGAGGTCAAGTGAATGGGACGAGATAGCGCACGACCGATCTTCTTCAACGAGTTATTATACGAACGCAGTATCGCCTTGTATTCCTCATGCCCTACCTCTCTACCCGGAGATAAAATAGGGAAAAGGTACGGGGAAGAAGCGTCCGCATACTTATTAATCAACCGCCGCATCCCCGCTGTTATCCCGACACGGATTAAGGTCCCCGTCTTCTTACGCCGATATACGATCTCCTCGCCATACAGGTTCGCCGTAGTCAAGCGAGCCATATCCGCGAAAGGCATGCCGCAAGATAAATAGGCGAACGTACAATAGTCGATCACGCACGCCAAATCCGGCTCCTCAGACTTCAAGGTCACGATCTCCCGGAGCGACTCGTTTCCCAACGCCCTAGATCCGGCTCTTTCCCGCTTCAAGTTCAAGTACGCGAAAGGCGATACGACGCAAGCCGGCAACAGACCATCCCGGCAAGCTTGGTTATAAATCGAGCGAAAGTTGCTGAGGTATGTATTCACGGTATTCACTCGCAAACCGGCGGATTGCAGGTAAGCGACAAAACGGCTTATTAAGCCCGGGGTTATCTCCGGGAAAAGAAGGTTTCTCCTACCCAGAAAGGCGCAGATCCAATTACGGGTTGTCCTATATAAATCGGCGGTGTTATGTTTCCCCGCTAAACGTTTCTCCCGGATGCGTTCGGTGGCATAGGTATAAAATGTGATGCCCGCCTTGCCCAAGCGGTTATTCTTTCTTTTGCTCATATCTCCTTTTTTGATGATTAAACGTATTATTATCTACCATCAAAAATAGCATAAAAACAAGATCAAGCCAAGTCCATCTCGCAAACAGCAAGCTTCCAACCCTTAAAGACCAAGGTGACAAGACGAAGCTCCGTATCCCCCTTGGTAGCGTGAACCTTCGGGTCAGCGGCGTAACAGCGTAACTGGATGGCGGCCTCGGCTCTCAACGCCTCGATTTCCGTTTCGGAAGCGTCCCGACGGGCGTATTTCACCTCCACGATATAGCTAAAGCCTATCTCGGGCTGGTGGATCAAGTCGGGCATCATGTAGAAATCGGCGTACCCCTTGTTGGCCTCATCATACTCCGGATAAATTATATAGGTACGGGTCAAGCCTAGATAAGCCAGTAGGAAACCTTTCACGTGCGCCTCCCCCTCAATGAACTCGCGGATAGCGCTCTGCCGCTCCAGCTCGGAGGAGAAATACTCGAACACAGGCTTCCAGTCTCCGTCGTAAGCCATGTCCTTTACCAGATCATGAAGCTTGTATAACTCTATTGAGAAGACATCAGCTTCCCGGTAAGCCTCGATCAGATAGGTATATAATTGCTCACGTACCGTCAGGTTGGGAACGCCCAGAAGGGTATCTCCACGCTTGGTACCCTTGATGGAGAGCAACCCGAAATAGTAAAGCAGGCTCTTGAAGTTGTCCGGCTTGGCGATATCCTCGGCAGGAAAAGCATCCTTGATTACTGCGGTGGTCTCGCCGTTGTTCACGATCTCCTGGATGATCGAAGCGTTCGTGCCGAACCGCTTGTCGAGACGGATCAAATGGCGGAGCTTGTTGTAGTCCGTGCGGATGTTGTTGTCGATCATCTTATCCGGGGCCGATCTCAAGGGCAGGTAATTGCTGATGAAATACAGTACCATATCCGAGTTGTACATAGGCTCGTCCAGACTCTTCGTAGAGAAACGGTAGTTATCGTACCACGGCTTCATCAAGTTGATCAGATCGTCCACACTATCCTCGAAACCTGTCTCGCTCTTGTAATAGGCCAGCATCTCCCGTACCTCTCCCTCGCTAAAACCTATGATTCCATTAAAGCGGTAATCTGTCGTCATGTTGGCTCCGATATTGAAACCGCTGGTCACGTCGTCCATCGTCACTGGAGATACCCCAGTGATAAACATGCGCTTGATAGGGCCATCGCCCGTAGCCCCTTCTTTCAGTTTATTGAAGAAATAACGGAAGAAGCCCGTACCGTGTGTCAATGCCTTGTAATGCTTCTCACCCATATTGGCGAGGATAGCGTTGGTGAAGTTATCATACTCGTCAATGAAGAGATAGATAGAGAGATTCAAGCGTTTAGCCTCACTGATCGTGTAGGTCAACTTCTCGTCAGCATTTGGCAGACTCTCCATTTTCTCCCGGAAGCCCGGATTGAAGAAACGTTCGTAGTAGTAGGCAAACTCCCGGAAACGAGCGGCACAGTGATCATTAAAAGAGCGGATCAACTCGTCAGGATCTGGGTTCACGCCTGCGAAATTGAAATCCAGTACAAGATATTGTCCCTGCTCCGGGGTCGGATGGGAGCCGATATATAAGTCGCCGAAGAGTTCCTCAAAAGAATCCTTACGGTTCACGTCATAATACCATCTGAGGACATTCAAGAATAGCGACTTCCCGAAACGGCGCGGGCGGATAAGGAAAAAGAAACTTGCGTTCCGTTCCACCTCCGCAATATAGCGAGTCTTATCAACATAATAATAATTGGCGGTACGGATTCGCTCGAAATCCGTCAGGCCATATGGAATTTGCTTCGTTGCCATAATATATCTCCTCCTGTTTATTTGTCGCTTACGAATAAATCACTTGTTCGTAACTTACTTACGCAAAGATAACATCTACAAAATGATTTCACGAATCTTTGACCGTAGAATCATGCCATCAAGCCAAATCAATCGACAAACTCACCAGAAGGAGGATTCGCACCTTCTCCCACTCCCCACTTCTTATTAGGGCGGTCTCCCATAAACAATTCTAATGTTCCTCCCTTCATGACATCCTCATGAGTAAACCACGTCTTATTATACTCGGCACCGTTCAACTTAGCGGATTGAATGTATTTATTTTCCCACGAAACCCCATGAGCGATCATGGTAAACACTTTCCCGTCCGCCAACTGAATCTCCGATTTATCAAATAAAGGACTACCTATCGTATAAACAGGCACTCCCGGAGAAACCGGATAGAAACCTAAAGCGGAGAATACATAGAAAGCCGACATTCCACCACCATCCTCATCACCACAAACACCCATCAGATCATTCCTGAACCAACTTTCCATAAGCATACGAATCCGTTTTTGCGTCTTCCACGGCTGACCGGCGTAGTTATACAGATAAGGAATATGGAAACTAGGCTCATTTCCCATCACGAATTGCCCGACATTGCCCGTAGCATCTGGATGAAGAGCATAATATTGCCATTTTGACATTTTCATATCCTCAACAAATAACTGATCCAATCTCTCAATAAAAGGAGTGTTGCCTCCAAAAAGATCTATTAAATCCTGAATATGATGGCGTACATCCCAATTATAGGTCCAAGCATTATTCTCATCAAAATAAGCCCTAGCCCCGATACCTCCGGAAAAAATATAGTCGAACGGTTCTATAAACTTCCCATCTTTATCCTTCGGATGGAAGAAATGAGTCTCTTTGTTAAAGACATTCCGGTAATTATAAGAACGATCCTGAAAGAATCGATAATCCTCATCTTTTCCCAAATGTTTAGCTAATTGGGCGATACACCAATCGTCATAGGATGCGGCTGTAGTTACGGCTGCCGCTTGTCGCTGTTCAAATGGTCCTACCTCCGTAAACTCTTCTTTTTCTCCCGGATGCAAAGCGGGGAACCAGCCATTCTCATGATAAAAATCATCCAAGGCCGTTTTAGGTCCCCGGTACCAAGGGATCATGGACTCAGTCATCACCGTATGCTTCATACCCTCGAAAGCCCTTTCCACGTCAAACCGCAAGCCTTTATTCAAGGCATCCGTAAAGACACCTGCCGCATGGTTACCGTTCATGCAATGCGCATCCCCAAATACACAAGGGAAAGTAGGTATCCACCCGGATTGCTCATACATCCGGATATAAGACGCCAGTTTTTGTTCTTGAGCCTCCGGATTCAATAACACTTGCAACGGGTGAAGGGCCAGATAGGTATCCCATACCCAATCATCCACCCAGAAATCCACCCCATTATCTTCATGTACCTTTCCGTCATACGCACTAAAATATTTACCATCTTCAGAAATATTGATCATTCTTTCGTGCGCCCGATACAAGGCGGTATAAAATGTGGTCTTTTGATCCTCCGTGCCTCCTTCAATCTTTATTTTGCCTAACACGTCGTTCCATTTATCACGAGCTTGCGAGGCCAATTTCTCCAGATTGAAATCATTGATTTCATTATATAAATTCCGCTTGGCCTGCTCTACTCCAATATAAGAAATTCCATAACGGACATTCACCACATCCTCCGATTCCGGAAATTCAGCAAATACCAAAGAATGAGAGAGGCTATCAACTTGAATGGGCTGGGCATCAAACTCCAAATAAAAATAATGTTTTATCCCGGCGAAATTATCATATCCACACAAAGCTCCATCCTTTATATCGATCTCTCCTTTTCCATTGGCTTTCAACAAAATCAACCGTCGATCCGAATCCTCAAACCGAAAACGATAGATCGCCGATTTAGCAGCAGGCGCAAAATCCACCCCTACGGAGAAATCATCCAAATACACCGAATAATTATAAGGCGTAGATTTCTCATGATCATATCGATATTTTAAATTCCCATCGAAATCCTTAACGTCCCCCCTATAAGGCAACAGCAACAATGAATGGCCTTGCCTATGGGAAGGACTATTTAGGGCCAGTCCCTCCATACGATCCGTCGTAAACTCATTATGAGTCGGAATCATTCGCAACATGCTGTTAGGCAGGTGGGTAGTGGGATAGGTAGGCACAAGTAAATGACTGATATTCCCAATCCGGTTATTCACATAATCTACTGGTGTTTTTTCTATTTTACTTATGCAACTACATAATAATAGAAACAAGGTTGTCTGAAATAATAGTTTCTTCATGAGATTGTATTTAATAATAACGATTCTCTAGCATCTGTCTCCCTACAAAGATGAAAATTAAAATTGATGAAGCAAAACTATCGTAAACTATTCAAAGCAAAACTCTCTAGAGAATTACATGCCGTGTTCCCGTATTATAACTAGAAAAGAGGCTACCTTCCTTTTGAAGTGAACCTCTTTTCTATCTAGAATAAAGTTTATCAAAAGGATACGGGTTGAATATGCATAGCGGCACCACCATCTGAAGCGAGCGGTACTGTTATTTTATCCTTTGCGGTAACAGTTAAAGTATCTTTGATAAGATGATTAGGATTGGTATCTGTGTCTCTCACATCTTTATAAAGAGTTACTTTATAATCTCCTTTACCGAGGGCTAGCATATGGCAGCGAGTACTAGTGACATAAGGGTTACTTTGTTGTATCTTAAACTTGTCTTTCGGAAGAGCCCGAAACCCGCCTAAATGATAATCGGCAGCTCCAGCCAATAAACGGGTAAAAGGAAATGATGTTTAGCTGCCTTTGCCAAGAACTCTTCCTAAATACGTATCATATCTTGATCGCCATTACGTAATTTTTGCACTATTAAGCGCTCCCGAACATCCATCTCATCGCAAAGATTAGGTTTTAAAATGAAAATTAAAACTGTTATTTCTAATAATACAATCTTCCATCCACAGCTTTTTCATTTACCGCTCCGTTTAAATGAAGCTTCTTGTAAATTTTTATATGTGCTCTGGTTTTCTGTGGAAGGATTCGGGACAAACACGTACGACTTTCATCCAAAACACGTACATGTTTTTTCAAAAAGTCGTACGTGTTTTGGATGAAAGATCATCGTGCTTTTTTGACTCTGATTTTTAGCATTTTATACACTAGACTCATCAGTGGTCTTATTGTACGGAATTTGTATTGAGAACAAAGCTTTCCGGCTTAACCCAAACGGATGGGTTGCCATCTCATATACGTGCCTGTCCGCCATAACCACTCCATCGGGCCGTAGCGCAAGCCGGACAGCCAATATTGGCTAAAGGCAATCTGTATGGCCGTAAATCCAAGGCAGACCAATACACTCAAGAAAACACCCAAATGGCTCCAATCCAAGCCAAAACCGGAGAAGATAAAGACACCGGTCACGGACTGTACGATATAGTTTGTCAATCCCATACGCCCATAACTAACCAATGGCTTCATGGCATTTTGAACTTTTACCGAGCGGTAAGCCTCTAAGACCAACACCACCCACAGATAAGCCGTCATCAGATTAATCAAGTTAGTTGTCGTAGCACTCATCCACGCATTGATAGAGACCTCACGCCAAGATGCGGCAGGTATATAAGGTTTTAGCAGATACAACAAGCCGATTAAAACCAACGCGACCAACGCCCCGTAATTCAAACGGCTACGGAACTCATCCATGCGTTGGAACAAGCGGATTCGGCCTACGATAAATCCGAGGATAAACAATCCCAAGGTCAGATAGATACGACCGCTGGCAAACTGGAAATTCATTTTTCCTACCAATCCGTCCCAAGCGTTGTTCTCAATGGTCTCGGCTAATGTCGGGACTCGCCGGGGAGCCTCAGCACGAGCGATAGGTGCGGCAGCCGGTCTCTCCACCACTTGCTCGACGGCAGGAGCCGTTACAGCCTTATACGCTACGGGAATTAGCGAGGCACCGCCCAAGAAAAGGAAAAGGGTGATTCCCACCAATAATTTAGTAGGCCATTTATACATCAATACCAATACAAAACCAAGCAACGCATACACCAACAAAATATCTACACGGACCAATAAACCATGAACAAAACCAATCACAAGCAACAATACCAATCGCCATAAAAAACGAGGACGGAAATCAACACCTTTTTGAGCTGCCCGATCCATCTGGATAAAGAAGCTCAAACCAAACAGGCAAGAAAATATAATGAAGAACTTGCCGAACACCAAGTAATTAATAAACCACCGAAAAATCTCATCCAGCGTCCCTTCCCAAGGGAACATGGCTTGGGGAGCCATCGTCCCCATAGCGCCAAAATGCTGCATCCCATGAATCAAGCAAATACCAATCAAGGAGAAGCCACGCAGAGCGTCGATTACCGTAATACGTCCACCGGACGAAGCAAGTGTCTTATTCATTTCCATATCCGTAATAATTTTTATTCTTATTCGTTTTTTCAAGTTTGATAACGCAAAAGTAAATGGTGGCACTAAACGCCGCAATACCTTCAAACTCCAAAACGAAAACAATATGCCTTATCACGAATATCCCTATGTTAGTGATTCATATAATATTTGATTACACGCAATTGTTGTTCCAAGGCACGCCCAATATTCCAGCAAGTGAAATCCTTATCCATCGCCTGCTCCAAGGAAACCGGATAAGGAAGAAGTGGCAAGACCGCCAGAAACCCGGATTTATTAAGCGCCTCTACCTCCTCTACGGAACCACCCATTACGATAACCGGGATACCCTGTCTCATGCCTGCCTGCAATACTCCGCATGGGGTCTTTCCCATACAAGTCTGTTTATCCAGTTTACCTTCTCCCGTAATAATCAGATCCGCCCCCCGTATACATTCATCAAAACGCAAGGCATCCAGAACCATCTGGATACCGGGTTTAAGTTCAGCCTTTAGGAAAGCGACAAACCCTCCACCTAAACCACCTGCGGCTCCCGCACCCGGAATGTCGTCTATCTCTATTCGTCCCGTTCTTTTTATGACTTCCGCAAAATTTCGCAAGCCCTCATCCAGCAAACGGACCATAGCGTCGTCCGCTCCCTTTTGGCGGGCAAAGACATACGCCGCCCCTTTCTCACCATAAAAAGGGTTATTCACATCGCAGGCTATGGTAAATGAAGTTTCCCGCAATTGCGATAATGCCCTTGAGCAATCTATCTCATAAATCTGATTAAGGATCTGCCCACCCAATCCCAGCTCATTCCCTTTTCTATCAAGAAAACGAAAACCCAAGGCCTGCAACATACCGGTTCCTCCGTCATTCGTTGCGCTTCCCCCTATTCCTATCAAGAAATCCCGGCAACCACGATCCATAGCGTCTTTTATCAACTCACCGGTTCCATACGTCGTTGTTCTCAAGGGATTACGTTCCGACACAGGCACTAACGTAAGACCACTCGCCGTCGCCATCTCAATAACCGCCGTACGATTATCTCCCAGTATCCCATAAGTGGCCTCGACCGGCCTCATCAACGGATCATGTACGACACAATATACGGCTTCTCCACCCATCGCCGTAATTAAAGTCTCCACGGTACCTTCTCCCCCATCCCCAACCGGGATTTTCACGACCTCGCAATCCGGAAAAACCTTATGGATCGCCAACTCGGCACATTCAGCCACTTCAATCGAAGATACTGAGCCTTTAAATGAATCGGAAGCAACAACGATTTTTTTCATTTACCAACCTTTTTATAACATGAAAAATAAGATGCCCAAATATATAAAAAAGGAGTGTCCTTTTCCGAGGACACTCCCATAAACTTAACTAGGTATTCTTTATTTTGCCCGTGTACATTTGATTACCTCTTGATTGATGTATTTAACCTTCTCCAGATCCATCTTTTCCACCTTTCGGTCATAAGTGACCAAGCCGTTTATCTCATGTTCCACATCTGTAGTCTGCGTATAGATGGCCGTGCTTAGTCCGAAATAGTTTATCATCTGCTCTAGCTCGGTAAGCACTAATACATAGGTATCGGTCAAGATTTCTCTATTCAACATCATCTCATAAGCGTCATTGCGTACAGGCCACATATGCCCACGCACAAATAGACCTTTTCCTCCGAATTCGCCAAGGGACGCAGCACGTTTATCATCGGGACGGGGGATCGCCTTAGGCTCGATCTTGCCATAATGATGCATATCCACGAAATCTCCATTTCCGGGATCTCCATAAGCTTTCCGATAGCCCGGAGCGTAATTATATCCCGACATACCGTTTACCCAACGATTCGGATCGTACTTTTTCACCCAAGCTGTGATGTCTGTCGCTTCAAAGGCTCCCCAATTCTCATTAAACGGAACCCACATCACGATAGAAGGCGAGCTGACGTGTTGGTCGATCATCACTTTCAATTCGTCACGGAACTGTTTACGAACCGACACGGAATCCGCATCATCCGGCTCCCAAAGGTTCGGCATATCTTGCCAAACCATTAGGCCAAGCCTGTCACAATGATAATACCAACGTTGAGGCTCTACTTTAATATGCTTGCGTATTACATTAAAACCCGCACGTTTCGCCAGTTCTATATCATATAACAAAGCCTTGTCGGTAGGAGCGGTAAATGCGCCATCGGGCCAATAACCTTGATCTAAAAGACCGATATGGAAAACAAACTCCCCGTTCAATAAAGGCCGAAGCACACCATCTACCTTTCCCATGCTAACCGAGCGCATACCAAAATAAGAGGATACCTCATCGATTATCTTGCCCTTTCGATCTTTCAACTGTAATTTCAAACCATACAAGAAAGGATCATCCGGACTCCATAGACGGGGCTCCCGGATAGGCAAGTAAAAACTCATATTGGAATTTCCTTCGGTTCTTGCCACCTCTGAAGTACCATTATCCGCGATAGCCGTTACCTTTAACTCCTTATCCTCCGTATAAGCAATTACTTCCAACCGATTATTTTTTAAATCGGGAACAAGCTTAATCTGAGAAATATATTGTTTCTCTACCGGTTCAAGCCAAACGGTTTGCCAGATACCGGAGGTAAAAATATAATCTCCACGTGAGCCGTTCTTGCCCGAAGCGGCCCGGCCGTCGTTAGGATCATAAGCACCTACCACAAGGACATTTTCACCGGATTTCAAATAATCAGTAATATTTAAACTAAAAGCATCGTACCCTCCCGTATGGGTACCCACCTTCTTACCGTTGACAAACACGGACGAGATCCGATCTACAGCCCCAAAATTCAACAATACATTCCTGCCCTTCCATGCTTGAGGAACAGAGAAGCTACGCCTATACCACAGGCAAGTATCACCCCCACGAGCTATACCGGATAATTCCGATTCAGGAGGATACGGCACACGTATCTTTTCTACTTTCGCGGGAAAGACTGGAGGGGTGGTTGCCGTAACAGGATCAAGCAGGTCTTTTCCTCCCATATAATCCCATATACCATTCAGATTCAACCATTCCGAACGCACCATCTGCGGACGCGGATATTCCGGTAAAGGAATCTCAGCCTTCAATGCCTCCTCTGTCCATGGGGTAGGCAATGTGAACTTCTCTGGGATTTGCGCCTTTACGGAGAAGAGATCTCCCCCAAAAAGAAAGGAGCAAAGAGCTAAACTAACAACGGTAATCTTTTTCATAAACCAACTATTTAAATAATTCTGGATAATATTTCCGGATCAAATCTTGATCTTCTTTCTCCAACTTATCGATCAAGACTGGCTTATCTTGCGGACGGAGACCTTTTTGGTTAATTTTGTTGATCAAGCTCCAATCCTTAGCCGGTTTCTCCGGGCTGGGATCGGCAGGTTCATGAGCCGGCAAATCATAACGGGTAAAGTCGATGACGTAAGCCGGGGAATTTTTCGCATGCCAATCACGTAATAAGGCCAAGCGGAATTCCTTATTCATAAACCATTTTATCTCCAAATTATTATAAGAGTCTCCCAAACCAGAGCCTCGTTCTACGAAGCGATAGTTCCAGTTGTCGTTCGATTTATATTGTTTTCTCCAAAGTTCGCCAAATTCTCCGAACGTAACGAAATGAGTATCCGGCCAGCGTTCCTTGGTACCCGTTACCCACATCTTCATGGCATCGCAGATGAGATCCTTCCCGAACTCATGTACCATCTGCGCCTCCCAGATATTGGCGACCCAGCCAAAGCCATTCAACTCAAGACCTTTATCAAAGTGAATCGCTTCCGTGTGCATCACCTCACGATGTCCCAAGTCGAGCCCCCAACCTTTGTACGTCTCGATCGGACCGACACCTCTACGGCTGTTGTATCCATCGATACCATGTCCGGTCTGTCCGCTACGGCGGGCACAGATAAAGTCCATCGTCCAGCCATCCAGATTCACGCAATCGATGAAATCGCTTTTTCCCTGCGCCGGCTTGCAGAAGTGTTCCGTCGAGGGATAGAAAGGATAAGAAGGAGAACCGTCAGCACCACCACCGTCTATATTATGCTGGCTCCAGATCACGGCGTGCGCCACATGGATGTTCTCTTTCTCCGCCAGATATCTTAGATTATCGGCCGATAAGAAACCTCCCATAATGGACTGCGGACGATAACCGTTTCCCACCATCTTGGAAATGATCCCTATCGCCTCCGACATCTCGCGGTTTACCCGCTCACGGGGTAGATACATCGCCGGGAAATAACCGGGGAAATAAGTAACCTCATCCCCATATTTCTTTTGGCACTCCACTACATAATCACGGATCTCCCGGTAATTCTTCCGTCCGTCCTCCAAGGCATTCATCGTGAATCCCCACGTAAGACGACCGTTCGGGTTATTCGTGGCGAAAGCCTCCCGCAAGGCACGCACTCCCTCAAGCGTATGCCAATCCACCTCATCGCGGGGATGTAACTTGACATCCCTAGAGACCTCCCAAGGCGTCGTACGTATCATGATACATAAGGTGACAAAACGATTTCCTTCTATCGTCAGCGGTTCCGTATTCGCCGGGGCGACCACAGGATCTGCCGCCCTTAATTGAAAACCGCTGAGCACAGCGACCATCCATACGACCGCCCATTTTTTCCAAGCTAATATATTCATATTACTATTTCTCATGTGTACAATTTAATCTTCCATGTGTACAATCTATTACTATTTCCTGATCCGACGGAAATATCCTAAAGACATAATCCGAACCGGATTCAGGTTTCCTTATATGGCCTTTCTCGCAAGTGATCACGTAGTTGAAACCATCGAAGCTAGCGTTGACCGCCTTATCCTCTATAACGGTGAAAGGTAGCTCCTTCCCTGCCGCGACCTTTAGCTCTAAAGCCCATGAGAGGTCCGCCTCCTTTGACAGAGCGGCTACCTCGAAGCGGGTCTCATAGAAGGTGATCTTGAATGGATGGCCTTTTGAGTCTTCGGCGGAAACTACCAAGGTATCCTTGCCTATCTCCGTCACCACCGGATGATCCAAGGTAAGTTCCTCCTTATCTCCATCCTTGTCTAATCGGACGATCCGAAGCCCGGCACGATCGAGTCCCTCGCTCCACATGAATCCGTCCACGACGGGCAAGGTATAGAACAAGAACTGGTTCCCGTCTCCGGGCTTTTCCAGATAAGCGGACTTATAGCCTTCGTCGAAGAGATGGATATCCCTAAAGCGGAAGGTTCCCTTCTCCCACAATAAGTTCGCCCGATAATAACGGCTGTTAAACCAGACCGTCTTATTTCCTTCTCCACGGACATCCGTCAACGTGGTGACAGCCGTCGCCGGCGTAACCTTGAAGCATTCCTTGAACCACGCACCGGATTCGCCCAGCGTCTCCACCCGGATCTTATTTTCCTTCCTCAAGGAGTCCAAGATAGGGATCTGCATCTCCAGTCCCTTGCTCATATTACTCCACGTGAAAGAGTTCTCCTGTCCCGCTTGCGCATAATTGAAGGCCAGACAAGGCTGATCCACGATCGATTCCAAGAAATAATCCACCCAGCGGCGATCCATGCCCGCCTTCTCATACACGGGTTCCAAGGAGATCACCCCTTGACGCTCTTGTCCCAGACCATCATCATATTGATAAATAGGATCACTGCCCAGCATACGGAAAATAGGAACGGGGATTTGCCCCTCCTCGGTCTGCGCCGGCATATAGGCGTTTACCCGGCTCGGGTAATAGGCTTGGTTCCAGTAACCACCCCATAGGGTATAACCATCCGTCCCCACTTGGTCCTTGCAGTTGCACGACGCCACGATCTTATATTTATCGTACATATAGCCCAAGGTATGCGCGTCGATAAACCAAGAGCCGACCGATTTCGGGTACGTGCCGAATATCTCCTTGAACTTCGCCATATAGACATCCACCAGTCGCTCCCGTTCTTCTTTCGTATATCCGGTGCTGAAAGCGATATTCGCGTGCGAGACCCAAGAATGCTCGCCACGCCACTTGATCCCGGCGGCCTCGATCTGCGGTTGCGTAAGTTCCCACCAAGCACCGATCTCGGAGTGAGCATTGAGTTTACTTTTCAACAGATCTTGGTACAACGGGTTGATCAACGCATCGTACTGTAATAAAAAGGTAGCCGGTAAATCATATTTATTCACCAATTTCACTTGCTCACAAACCGTCTCGTACAATAAACTATCAGCGTTCTCCACCCGGTAGTCTGTCTGGCGGATGAAATTGATGATGTTGATAATACGGGGAGCAGCCGCACTCTCAACCGGTTTCTCTCCCGCGCTACGGCATCCCGCACAGCAGAAGACGATAAAGCATACAAGACCTATCTTCTTTATGAATGACATTCGATTCAATTTTAAATTCATTTACTCTCATAAAATATTCTAGAAATGGCATTTCACCGGTGTAAAATCATTTTTAGAGATCTAAAAAGCATTTCGCAAGGGTGCAAAGCCATTTCTTAAACCTAAAAATGGCATTTCACAAGCGCAAAGTCGTTTTTAGAAATCTAAAAGGTACTTCGCGAGGGTGAAAAGCCATTTCTTAGATCTAAAAAGGCATTTTACACCAGTGCAAGGCCATTTTTACCGGAATATAAGGCATTACCCTACCACCCCGGGTTGTTCGGAGCCAAGTTCGGGTTCAGATACAACTCATCCAACGGAAGGGAATAATAGTAATGCTTCGGGGTCACAAAGTTACGATTCTCCGCCGGTTCCACAATCAAGAAACCATTTTCGTCTGTCAAACCGGGATTTCCCTCGTTCAAGACATCCAAGTTCTCGTATTCCGAACCTTTCAGCTTAATACCTTTTATGGCACCTATCAATTCCGTCTCAGCCGTCTTCCAACGTCTCAAATCATCCCTGCGGAAGCCTTCGAACGCTAACTCGATCGTACGTTCCCGACGGATCTCCGTCCGCATATCCAACCCATTGCTCTTCACGAAAGCGTTGGTCAGAGGAGGCATCTCCACGCCTTTCCGGGAACGGATCACATTGATCGTCTTGTTCAAGATGTCATCGCTGATCGCCCCGTCTTTCTCATAGGTGGCCTCGGCCAATATCAGCAATACCTCCGGATAACGGATGATGTGATAATCATATACATCCTTGTCAGAAGGAACGGAAGTCTCCGCCATATATTTCCACAACTTATAACCCGTACGTGTCTCGGGACGTATGGTAAATTGCGGCGGGCAGGTCAAGGCGCCGTCTTGCGGACTGATATAGTCGGTTCCGGGCATCAAGAAGGTCTGTTTCATACGAGGGTCACGATTCTCGTATTCGCTCTTGATCGTGGCATATCCCTCAAATCCGGAATTAGCGTTCTCAATTGGCAATCCCGTACTCTTACACAAATACATATCGGCCAGCTTACGGGTAGGCGTCCCTCGCCATCCCCAATATACAGGGCACGCGTCGCTATGGTGGCGGATATCCGTCTCGTACCGACTGTCGAAGATACCCTCTTTTGAATGATCGCCCGCATTGATAAACAAGTAGCGGTAGCTCTCCTCACCGGAGCCTTCATATAAAGCATACTCACCACTATCGATCACTTTTGTAGCGGCATCGATCGCTTGTTGCAACAACTGCTGATAGTCCGAACGGTGCTGGTGATACTTCGCCCAAGTCCCGGCAAACAAGGCAACCCTCGCTTTCAACGCCAAGGCAGCGCCTTGGGTTACACGTCCCGCCTCATCCGAGCTTAACTCACTTTGCAAGGGTAGTTTAGCATACACCTCGTTGAGTTCCGACAAGATGAAGTCTTCCACCTCCTGTTGCTTATTCCTAGAACCATACAACTCCGGGGAATCTACGGTAAGCACCTTCGTCAAGATAGGGATATCGTTGTATTTCGCCATCAACCGGAAATGCGAGTAAGCACGGAAGAAACGGGCCTCAGCCACATACCGCTCGATCTCCGTGGGATCGCCCTCGTACGTCTGGCTCTTCTCGATAATCATATTGCTCTGACGCAGGTCTATGAAAGTAGAGTCCCATAGGGCATCCGTATTCGGGGCGATCAACGTACCGTTGCTCGTCGTGTTCTCGTTCAGCTCATAGGCGATATCGCTATCCGTATCCTTGGTGCCGAACGTCTCGGTACGTGTGTAGAGCCAATTGACCTCCTTCTCGAAGTCATCCGGGGTTTTCCAGAATAGCTCGTCCGGCATATTATCTTTTGGCAACAGGTCTATATCTTGGCAACTTGACAAGAACAAAGCGGAAACAATAAAGCTTCCCAATATTATCCGATAGTTTTTCATGACTTTTCGCTTTAATTTTTAAAATACGACATTTATACCAAATGAATAATTACGGGTAAACGGATAGGAAGTAATGCTACCGCTGTTCTCCTCCGGGTCCCAACCATTTGGCGTGTTATGTACCTCAAATAAATCCTCGCCGGAGAAATACACCCGCACCTTCTGCAAACCGGCCTTCGAGGTCAAAGTCTGCGGGATCGTATAACCGAACTGCAAGTTTTTCAAACGGGCATACGCAACGTTAAACTTCGTGTTCGTAGATACATAATAGTTGTAGTTTCGTTTATCCTTCAACGTGATCGCCGGATATTGGGCATCCGTTCTTTCCGGGGTCCAAGTCTTTCCATACCAATACTCGGCGGATTGATACCATGCCTCTGGCATCGGGCATCGGCTCTCCCCTTCCAAGAACATCGTCCTACGGCCGACTCCTTGTATAAAGGCGCTCAGATCGAATCCCTTCCAAGCCATACTCAGGTTAAAGCCGAAATTATAACGAGGGTTCTTGTCACCCAAGTATTTCACGTCACCGGAGCCTTCTTTGCCATCACCTAATACGGATAGCTTCCCGTCTCCATCCAAGTCCTTGTACATAGCGTCACCTACGCTCAAGTCACCCGGGATACCCCCTTCCGAGAAACGAGATTTATACGCCTCCAATTCTTGCTCATTCTGGATGATTCCATCAAATTCATATCCGAAATAGGAATTCAACGGATATCCGGTCGGAGTCTCGTTATTACCTAATTTGATCAGGTTACTTCCAACCCGATCCACGACTTTGTTTTTCGCGTCACTGATATTAAAGCGAACCGAGTAGCTGAAATCCTTGATCTGATCCCTCCAACCTAGGGAGATTTCCCATCCATGAATACTCAGATGCCCGCTATTCGTGCTCGGAGCGTCCGCACCTAACATAGAAGGATAGGTCTTCGGGATAAGCATATTCTTATTCTCTTTCCAGAAGTAGTCGAACGATCCATATAAACGGTTATTGAGCGTCGAGAAATCAAATCCCACATTGGTTGTCTGGATCGTCTCCCATGTACGAGAGGTAGAAATAATATTTCCGGACGTAGCCATTTGTCCTTTTACGCCAGCCCCGAAAGGATAATAATCGTTCGATAAAGAGATCAATTGAATATAATCATACAATCCGATACCAGACTGATTACCCATCTCTCCATAAGAAGCCCTTACCTTCAAGTCCTCGAACCAACCTAACCGTTTCAGGAAACCCTCTTCTCCGACACGCCAAGCCGCGTTTACACCCGGGAACCATCCCCAACGGTGATCCGGATCAAAGCGGGAACTACCATCTGCACGGATCGTTCCTTCGATGACATATTTATTGGCAAACGTATAATTCACTCTGGAGAAGAAAGAATTAATCGTCCACTGATTTCCCTCGCTCCAAGCGTTTTGATCTTGGGCGCTACCCAATTGCAAAGACATATTTTCTTGTTGGTCGAAGTTAATACGCTTCGCCGTGAACCGATCATAGTTCTCAGACTCATGGGAAGTACCGACCATCACGCTTAAATCATGCCGGTCATTGAAGTTCTTTTTATAATCGGCATAGAGCGTGAAGTTCTTGGATAAAGTTTTCTGGTAACGACGCTCCGCGCTATTCGGCGTACGTTTCTCCCGGACCTCGTTATTATCCCAATCGTAATTGATGATTTTCTTGTTCGTCACGTTCTCATCCTGATCATACTTACGGATCACGGCTTGTCCCACCAATTGCAATCCGTCGATCACTTTCCAGCGTAATTGGTTGTTGACCGTTATATTACCTGTAGTCTTATTCACCATACCTCCCTCTTCCAATACTTGGGCCGGATTATCAAATCCCTCGAATGTATAGAAAGTTCCCGACGGATTGTACATCGGAGTCCAAGAGCGAGTCTTATAAATCAGCTCCCATATATTTTGTCCTTCCGTCAAACCCGAGGAATAGTCCCTGTTGCTTGCCTCATAAGCTAAATTAAGATCATAAGTCAAGTTCTTGAAGATCTCGACGCTCGATTTAGCACGTACAAAGTAACGCTTGTTCACATCCTCACCAAATTTAGGGATACCTTCCTCCCGCTGATGGCCTAAAGACAACATATACGAGTATCTCTCTCCACCGCCGGAGATATTGACATTGTAATTCTGCATATTGCCATTGCCAATAAGCATATCATTCCAGTCTTGATCCTTGAAGAATTGCGGATAACCGGTCCAACGCCCCCATTCCGCATCAGTCAACACCAGATCACTATTCTGCCGGATCAGGTCCAATTGATCTCTCGTGTATTCTGGAGTGAATGATCCATCGGTGATCTCCAAGGCCATCTCCGCATGTTGTAATAGATTCGCAGGTTTCCTTAACAACGCAGGAGTCTTAATAGAGTAATATGCATCAAAAGCAACAGATGTCTTCTGATTACGCTTACCACTTTTCGTTGTCACCAGAATAACACCATCCGAGGCACGAGCACCGTAAATAGCGGCCGTACCATCTTTCAATACGGAAATATTCTCGATATCGGAAGGATTGATCATATTAATGTTTCCCTCCGCTCCATCAATCAAAACAAGGGGAGTACCACCGTTGATAGAAGAGACATCACGAACCTTCATGGTCATGTCCGAACCCGGAGCGCCTCCGGCACGTGTAATCGTCAAACCGGGTACCTCTCCCTGCAAAGCCTGAGCCGCATTCTGAATCGGACGAGATTCAAACGCTTTCGCGTCGGCCGTAGATACGGCACCACCCAAGTTCGCTCTTTTTACCGTACCGTAACCGACAACCACAACCTCATCCATTTGCAAGGCATCTTCCCGTAACTTCACGTTCAAATTCGCTTCCTTGCCGGGACGCAATTCCGTCATGGCATATCCGATGTAAGAGATTTGAAGGACACCGTTTTCCGATACCTCCATCGTAAATTTTCCATCAAGGTCCGTAACCGTTCCGTTGGTAGTACCTTTCTCAACTACGTTCGCGCCAATAATAGGTTCTCCATTCTCGTCGGTCACTACACCTTGCACTAAATTCTTCTTTTGCAAAACGGCTTGTGAGGAAGGGGCGGCTTTCTCGTTTTTTGTAGAGGGATTAATCAAGATGAAATTATTCTCCGTAATCTCATACTTTACGCCTTCCCCTGCGAAAAGACGCTTTAAAATGGTTTCCACCGTCTGCTCTTTCACATGTACAGATACTTTCTTATTCAGGTTAACCTTCTCGCTCTCGTAGATAAAACGGAAGCCAGACTGTTTCTCTATCTTGAAAAGAACCTCCTTTATTGTCTGGTTATTAACGTCCAAAGACAACTTTGTCTCTTGCGAATAGACAGAGGCCGAGATCTGAAGTGAACATGCGATAGAGAATAATGTCGTCAATCTCATAATAGACAAAGTTTTTTTAAGGACCGGAGACTCTTCCGGCCTTGCTATATTCCAAAAATTCATATATTTGTAATTCGATTGTTTGTTAACACTAGTGTTACGAGCACTAATTTTAATGATCAAAAAGATGACGGGGAATGTTCCAGCATTTCCCGTTTTTTCATGTGTATTCATGCGATTCCTGTTCTTTACTTCATAGGCAGACTTTATTTAGAGGTTATACTTATATTTTTTCCTTTCACGTTATAACTTATATCACTCAATCGGGATAGTACGCCCAATATATCCGTTATGGTTTCCTCCTGTATGACTCCATCGTAATGTATACTATTCCCCAAATCCTTTTGAAGATGGATAGTCACATCGTACCTCCTCTCCAAATATTTACAGACGGAAGCTAGCGGCATATGATCCATATAGAGTTTATCTTCCAGCCAACTGTACGAATGAGATAACACGCCCGATGTCGGTCTCATCTTGTTGGTTTGCTTATCGAAAATCGCCATGTCACCGGCGTTCATTAGCAACTTATCATTCCCATGATCCAACTCGATACAGCCTTCCACCAACGAGGCTTCAACTGTTTTTTCATCCGTATACGCTTGCAAATTAAAAGAAGTACCATGTACCTTTAAGCGTAATCCATTGCTCATCTTGATCACGAACGGTATCTTGTTCTTCGAGACATCGAAGAAGCCCTCTCCTTGGAAATTCACTTCCCTGATATTCTCCTTCGCGTTATAAGAATACGTAATATCAGATCCAGAATTCAGCTTAACAACGGAACCATCCGGCAAGACCACCTCCGATCGGCTTCCGTAATCAGCGGTCATTCGAACCAGCATTTCCGGCTGTTTATCAAATACTCCCATTTTCGAAAACCCGAGGACAAGCAATAAAGTAGCCGCCACTCCTGAAATGATATATCCGATATTCACCAAGCGTTTCCGCTTATTATCTCTCTCTTTATTGATACGATCGATCTTATCCCATGCGTATTGAGCATTAAAAGTTTCTTGCTCCAGATAAGAGCCTGTTTCTTTCCAGATCTCTTTATACCGTTTAAAATCTTCTTGATTAGACTCATCCTCAGCCAACCATTCATCCAGAACCGGATCCACGATCTCTTCATTCATCCTCTCCGATAAATGGTCAACGATGTGTTCTCCTATTTGCTTTTTCTTCTCCATGAGTCTAGTCTTTATTTAAATGACACCACAAATAAAAAAAGGTCCTATACGAACCTTGAAAATTTTCTCATTATTCTATACCTCCTTCATCTCCAGACATTCCTTCAACTTCTGTAAAGACATCCATATTTGATTTTTAATTGTTTTCACGGATATAGATAGTTTCTCCGATATTTCTTTCTGCTTCAATCCTTTTACCCTGTGAAGAAGTAACACTTCTCTGCTCCGATCCGGCAAATGGTCTATACAATCATAAAGAGCGATCCTAAACTCTTCTGTCTCCAGTTGATTATCCTCATAGGATAGAAGTAATAAGTCTTGATTCTCTGATAAACTTCCCGTCTGCACCTTTGATCGGATAAAGTTCAAGGCTAAATGTTTAGCCATCCGGTATAGATATCCTGATACATTTTCCTTTATCTCTATTCTCTCCCTATTTTTCCATAAATTCAAGAAAAGCTCTTGAACGACATCCTCCGCATCATTTCTATCCATCAATAGACTATACACATACTGACAAAGACACCCGTAATAACGATCAAACAGTTTGTTATAACTGATATAATCATTATTACCGATCGCTATCATTAAAACCTTATCGGCATGAACTTCCTGCATATAATCTTCATTTATCATGAATATTCACAATCGTCTTTACAGGTAAAAGAGTTTCGGCAAGACTATGGCTAACAAAAAGAAGAACGAAGATATAAAGCGAACAAATTCAGTTTGTAACCGAAGTTTAAAAAGATGCTTAGTAAAGAGATCTGAGATTTCAGGAAAAGGAGAACTGGATTATAAATATATGTGGTAGAATAATTTACAGTTTATCAACAAAACCATAGTCTTGCCGAAACTCAGTTGAAATAGATCTCAGAAGGATATTTTACAAGAAATTAATCCTGCCTTTCCACAAATCTCCTGTGACGCAAAAGTAGGAAAATTATTATTTGATTGATTATTTTATCATTCTTTTCATATAAGATCATCTTCCCTTTTACTCCCCAGCAAATAAAAAGGGAAATATCTCACGACACTTCCCTTTTACCATGAATCTTATGTTTGAATTATTTTACTTCTACTACAATCATCACAGGGAAATGATCAGATGGAACACGAGCTACATGTTTTTGCATGGAGACCTCCTTCGGAAAATTCGCATTTTGCTCATTCTTCGCATCTTTCGCTTCCGAACGATATGTATCCGTCAAGACACCATATTTTTTCACATCAAACTCTTTCGTAAGGAATAAATGATCGATACGACTATCTGTTTTGCGGTCCGCATGGAAGGCATTAAACGTACCGTTGGGTACATACCGGAAATCCGCTATCTGATAAGAATCCCGCATAATACCGGAATTGTCCAGTAATAAGTAGGATTCATTATGTTGATCCACATTAAAATCACCGGTTAGAATCGCCGGTAGTTTCTCCGGAAATTCTTTCAACTTCTTAAGGATAAGTTTTGCGCTTTCCGCACGGGCCTGTACGCCAACATGATCCATATGTAAATTAAAGAACAAGAAAGTAAAGCCGGTTTGTTTATCCCGAAATTTACCCCATGTGCAAATACGGGGAAGAACGGCATCCCATCCCTTATTGGGGCGATCAGTTATCGTAGACAACCAAAAGTCCCCATGATCGAGCACCTCGAACTTTCCCGTACGATAAAATATGGCAGAATATTCACCAGCTTGCTTACCATCATCACGTCCTACCCCGATATAATCATAACCGGGCATCGCATTCTTTAGATCTTGCAACTGATGATATTTACCTTCTTGAGTCCCAAAGATGTCAAAACCATGGAACTGCACCAATTGGGCAATGTAGGGATAACGTTGTCCCCAGCCATTCCCATTCGTCGAGTCTCCCGCATTCGCATTACGCAAATTATAGGTGGCTACTACCATTGACTCCGCTTGTAACGCAAATACGGAACAAAGGACAAATAAAAAAGAATAAATTAGCTTCTTCATACCTTTTATCATAAAATTAAATCCACATCAATAAATTAGAACTCTGCCTCTATCATTATCGGGAAATGATCCGAAGAGAAATGCCCATACTGGTACTCGTTCAAAGTCCCATATTTATTTACCTGAATACCTTTAGTGACGAAAATATAGTCAATCCGGTTTTTCATCGGGGCATTCAAATTGAATTGGTTTGTCGTTCCTACCGTCCCATAGGGTGGTGTTTTTGAGATTTCCCGTGAGTCCAACAGTAAACCATCGGATTTCAGTATTTGTATAGGCTCAGAATCCGGCGTACCATTAAAATCACCTACACAGATAGCAGGGGAATCCCCCGCTATCTTTTTAATATTAGCCAACATTATCAAAGCAGACTCATGACGTGCCACCTTACCGATATGGTCAAAATGAACGCTGAAGAAATAAAATTCCTTTCCCGAAACCTTATCCTTCAACTTCGCCCAAGAACAAACCCTCCGGCATTGCGCATCCCAGCCAAAAGAAGGCTTATCCTGTGTTTCCGACAGCCAGTAATTTCCCGAGTCCAATAATTTAAACCGATCTTTCTTAAATAAGACCGCAGCATGTTCCCCTGCCTCTTTTCCGTCATCCCGGCCTACACCGACAAACGTATACGTACCATCTTTCACCAAATCCTTCACTTGGTGAATCAACCCTTCTTGAATCCCAAAGACATCAAAATCATGGAAATGAACCAAAGATACCGCCATGTCTTTGCGGTGTACCCATGAATCATCCTTATCCCCCTCATTATCATACCGCAGGTTAAAACTACCCACGTTCAGTTTACACTTCTGTTGTCCGGATATCCCTATGCAGAAAGTAAATAAAGAGATAAACACTATAATTAAGTTTCTCATGATACCCCCTTGATTACCAGCCCGGATTCTGGCTTAGATTCGTATTGAACTGAATTACTACCTCCGGTATCGGATATAAGTACTGACGAGCCGGCCAGCTACGTCCGGCGTAATTATACTCCATCAAATAACCTCCTTGAACCGGCTTCACGTTAAGCACATTACTCTTATTTGTACCCACATAGACACCAATCGCAGCATACTTCTCATCAGCGATCTTATCCGTATCATAGAAATAGGCATCATAATTACCATCGCCATTCACATCCAACGGTTGGTTAAGTGATGGGATAAAGATACCTTCCCAAGGATCGTTCACCCAAAGATCGCAACAATTCCAACGTTTCAAATCATTTAGGCGCAAACCTTCCAGACAAAGTTCAATACCACGTTCGCGACGGATCTCCAACAAGGAAGGATCAGAGATCGTCGGGTAATAAGAAGCGATATAAGGCTCTGCGGATGACGGACGGGTTGTCAATGTACCTGTCTGTGGTGTGCCTCCCGTAATTCCCGCACGAGAACGAAGCGCACCTATCGTAGCCGCCCAATCCGCATCAGTCAGTTCGCCTAATTCAGCCTTAGCCTCAGCATAGTTCAACAAAACCTCAGCATAGCGCATGATAGGAATGTCATTATCATTCGTAGCCGCATCATCGTAAGCCACGTCATCCATGGCAAACTTCGTAAACTGATATCCCGTCAATGTATGTCCAGTAAAATTAGCCGCGGTCGGCTCATAAACACCAGAAGCATTCTTACGGGTATAATCCGCTCCCCGGATCGTCTGGTTCAAGCGGGTATCACGTCCTGTTGTCTCCTCCACGAAATTCTTATAGCTTCCATCCGCTTTTTTCTCGACATAAGGCGTACCATCCGCATTCAAGTATGACAGCATAAATTTACGGCTCATGCATAAGTGTGGTCCGTAAGTAGAGGAATTATACCACCAATTCTGCTCACCCAGTCCTAACACCTTGTCAGTCTCGATAGCCATCATTACCTCCGTGGTAACGGCCTTATCGGCAATGAAAAGTTCGCGATACGCTCCACGGCCATCGCTATAAGCACCTGAAGTATAAAGTTTGTACGGTCCGTTATCCATAACTTCCTTAGCCGCCTCAGCCGCTAGTTTATATAAATCTTTGGCCGAATATTCCGTACATCCCGTACGAGCGATATCCAATTGGTCAGCGGCATGGTATTTACGCCAAGCAGCCTCAAACAAGCAAACACGAGATTTGAAAGCGGCAGCTGTCCATTTATTTACGATCGTTGAATTATGCGTGACATCCTCTTCCAATATATTCGTATACGCATAATCCAAATCCTCCAAGATATGTCCGATAATCACATCACGTGTATCACGCGGGTTATAAAGATCCGGGTCTTCAGCCTCGTTAAATACCTTATCAATCCAAGGTACCTCGCCATATTGTACCAATTTATCAAAATAGAAGCGAGCACGGAACAAGCGTGCGATACCATTATAATTGTCACGGATAGTCGTGCTTAGTGACTCATTCACGTTATTCTCCAAAAAGAAATTTATATTACGAAGAGCGGACCATGACCAACTCGTCGCGCTATTCGTTGTATAAGCGCCAACCTCCATACCACCCAAGGAATTTTTCACCCCATAATCAGCCGTAGCATCACGCCGGAAAGCGCTTCCTCGGGAAGGCAAGACATTGTAAAATGAGTACGTATACGTCTTCAAACCATTCTCGGAGCTAAACACCATATCCACAGAAGCCTCCGACTTTGGTTCCTCATTCATCTCGCACCCCGAAAATATAGCCAAAAGTGCCACCAGACCGCTTAATAATATATTCTTTTTCATTTCGTATAATCTCCTATTCTTTAAAATGTAACATTCAGGCCGATGCTGAACGACTTCATCATCGGGTAATTATATCCATCACCACTGTTGCTGGAAGTCAAGTCCTTATCCGATTCACCGATATTCGATACATTGACATCTTTGGAATACTTGTAAAGCGGAGACCATGTAAAGAGATTTTCCCCGGAAAGATAAATTCCTACATTTGTCAAATGCAACTTCTTAATCCATTCTGATGGCAAATTATAGCCAACCTGTATGTTCTTCAAGCGTAGATAGGCCGCATTCATCAAATAGCGCGTGTTGGCGTTCTTATGACCTCCATAGAAAGGCGCATAGTAACCCGTGTAACGAGGCAAGAAAGCATCCGGATTCTCTGGAGTCCAATAGTTGTCCACATGCCAAGAGGGCATCTGGTTATACGGACGATTGTACTGCCCCCAGAACGTAGAGGCTTCATTAGACGGATACCAATCTTGCTTACCCACCCCTTGGAAGAAAGCACTTACCCAGATATTGTTCCAATCGGCAGAAAGCGTAAAACTATAAATATAACGAGGTTCCTCGTTACCAATGATCTTACGGTCGCCCGGATCATCTACCGTATTCTGTCCGCGGTCAATATAGCCGTTGCCATTCAAGTCTTCGAACTTAATATCGCCCGGATACAACTTATAGGTTTTCGATGTTTGCATAAGCGGGTTATAATAGGATTGCCCCGCAGCTTTCGCAGCGGCCTCAGCCGCATCGATGCCAGCTTGATCCTGCCACAAGCCATTGGATACAAACCCCCAAATCTCACCGATACGCATTCCCTCGTAATAATTCTTGTCGAGCGACTGATTTGCGTACTCGCTCAATGACATATTCGCGTTATTAAACTTGTCGATCACTGAATAGTAATCCGCCAATGTTCCCTTGATACTATAATTAAACCGCTTACCAGCTAAATCAAATCCATCTTTCCATTCCAAAGACAACTCATAACCATAGGTAGACATATCCGCATAATTACCTTTCGGCGAGGAAGCACCGAACACATCCGGTACGGTCGGGCCATTCACGATCATGTCGGTTGTTTTACGGATATAATAATCTCCGCTCACGGTCAAACGATTGTCGAAGAATCCCAAATCCACTCCGATATCATACGTCGTGGCGGTTTCCCACGTCAAGTTGCCGGGAAGAGCCGCCGGAGATGACATATAATTCTGCCGCAAACCGTCAAGAATATAATCAGACTTGCTGATACCCAATGTCTGGATATACTGATAATTACTCAATCCGGCCGCATTGCCCAAAGAGCCCCAAGAAAACCGGACCTTAGCGTTAGAGATATGTTCGGACTTAACATTCCACCAAGGTTCTTGCGAGATTCGCCAACCCACGGAAGCCGAGGGGAAGAAAGCCCAACGCTCATCACTCGGGAAGCGGGAGGAACCATCGTAACGTCCGTTTACCTCCAATAGGTAGCGATCGTCAAAGGCATAATTCAAACGGAAGAAAGCGCCACCAAACTGATAAGCCTTCCATTGTGAGGTAATGCTCCGATTATCAGTACCCATCACCAGATTCATGTTGTCCACGTCATCCGTCAACAGGTCATCATTATAAGCATAGATACGTTTGAAGCTAGATTTCTCGTAATTCCATCCAGCCATAGCCTTAAAATAATGTTTCTCGGCAAAGGTTTCCTCAAACTCCGCAAAAAGGTTCGTTGCTAGATAGTTCGTATGATCAGTTGTCTCCGCCAAGTTGGAGTAAGTACCCGTGATATATTCGATCTTACTTTCGCCATTCGCATCGGCCGACCGCGCATATGGCGAACGCACCTGTTTCTTAGTCTTCTCTTGCGTCTTCTGTTGATAAGTAAAATCACCATTCACACGCAAACGGTCACCCAAGAACTTCGCATTGAATGTCGTAGTATTCTTTAAGTTGGAGTTCTTTGTCGTAATACCGCTACGTCCATAAAGCAAATCGCCTACGGTATAGACGGCAGAATAAGTCATCGTACCATCAGGGTTGAACAGTGGCGATGACGGGTGTCCCTCGTCCGCGATATTTCTCCATACCACACCAGAACCTTCCGAATAGGTAATCGGATTGTAGTATTTATTATGGGAAAACTCAAAGTTATTGTTGATCTTCAACCAAGGAGTTAACTGATAACCTCCTTTGAAGCGCATATTATAGGTCTTGAACTTATCCGTTTGCTCATCGCTATCGAAAAGTCCATCGTAACTATAGAAACGTCCTGACAAATAATAATCAAACTTCCCGTCGGAACCCGAGATGGAAAGATTTTGATTCTGCGCAAAGACACTCTTCTTATACATCAGATCATAATAGTCGGTTCCTTCCGGATAATATACATAACGGCCTTTTGTACCGATAGAGCCATCAGAGATCACCGTCCCGAAATCGCCCGTCTCATGACGGCGCTTATACTCGTCCAGCCAAGCCACGGAAAATTGCTGTGTCTTGTTGATACCAGAAGGATTCGCTTGATTGTAATTAAAATAAGCGTCATAAAAATGCTTTGCCCAAATATAACCATCGGAAACTACATCCGGCACATTCTGTGGTGATTGTAATGAATAGCTAGAAGACCATGTCACCTTCGGCTTACCTTCCGTAGCGTTCTTCGTCGTGATCAAAACCACGCCAAATGGAGCACGTGCGCCATAAATAGCGGAAGCGGCAGCATCCTTCAATACGGAAATACTCTCAATATCATTCGGATTTAACATAGAAGGGTCTCCTTCCACACCATCAATCAACACCAAAGCACTACCCCCATTGATAGAACCGGCACCACGTACGTTAAAATCCGCCGTACGCCCCGGTTTACCATCAGACAAGGAAATATTCAAGTTCGGGACAACTCCTTCTAGCATCTGAGTAGCGTTAGCCGTAGGACGCCCCTCGAATACATCACTAGTCACTTGCTCTACCGCACCAGTCAAATTCACTTTTTTCTGGGAACCATAACCCACCACGACTACCTCATCCAGCTTCTGCGTGTCCTCATGAATAGATATAACCAAATTATCTTTATTGCCTACCGGAACATCTTGAGCCACATAACCAATATAAGAAACCTGAAGTATCGCGTTCGGAGTTACCTCAATAGAGAAATGACCATCTATATCCGTGATGGTACCATTGGTAGATCCTTTCACGACCACATTCGCCCCGATGATTGGTTCCCCTTTCGGGTCTGTAATCGTACCGGTAACTTTCTTATTACCTTGTTGCTGAACAGTTTTTACCGATGATAAAACGATCTGATGACCCGATTTCAATACATAAGCCACATTCGCTTGCTTTGCTATCGCATCCATTACAGCATTAATATCCGCATCTTCCACGTCAACAGAGATCGGAGAATTCAGACCTTTGATCCCATCATTATAGAAAAAACGATATTCAGTCGTTTCCTCTAATTCTTTAATAACCTCCCGCATCGGTCTATTCTTTACCGACAACGATATCTGGGCGGCAATCGCAACTCCGGAAAAGCCCGACAATAATTGGGCATACAAAAGTGTCCGGAAAAAAGAGTGCTTGAAATTACTCATTTTTAAAAGTTTTTTAATAATACATAGATTTTAAACAGGTAACTTTACAAGCAAATCATTTACATATTCTATCTTATTTATAACCGGCTAGTTATTTCCTTGAAGATATTATATACAAGTGATTTTGCTTAAGAGGAAGAAGGGCCTTGCCTTTCTTCTTTTTTTACTACAATCATCTAGCTCATCTCATAGGCTTCTTCTTTATTAGGTTAACACTCAACTTTCTATTTCTCATTTAAATAAATAGTATCACCTACCGACACATACGTAATCGGAGCCGTAAGGCTTATTATTTCAAATACATTATCCAGACTATTATTCCGGATCACCCCCGAGAAACTGTAGCCTTTAATCTTATTGGACAAAAAACGAACTTCAACATTATACATTCGATTCAACAATACCGCAATCTCCTCCAACGACTCGCCAGAGAAGGCCAGTTCATTCGTACGCCAAAGACGGGCATAAGAAGCATTTGTCGGGTGATTAACAGATAATATATGACTAGACTTATTAAAAACCGCACTCTCATCCGGAGACAGAATCACAAACTCTTTTCCAACCGCTGTTCGTACACTGCCTTCAAACAAGGTCGTAACCACCTCGTCATCTTCCTCATACGCCTTCACATTAAAAGCTGTGCCTAGCGCCTCGACTTCCATATCCCCCGCATTTACCAAGAAACGGCGCAATGTATCTTTCGAAACTTCAAAATAAGCCTCACCAGATAAAGAAACTGATCTTTCTTTCACGCCATAATCACTCTTATAATTAAGTTTAGTATGCGAATTTAACCATACTTTCGTCCCATCAGGAAGAACCACGCTAGCACGTTGCCCATTATCTGCCAACACCACATAATCCAATGGATCAGGTGGTGGAACCTGTCTCATATTATACCAATGGGAGCCAATTCCAAGGCCTATACATATTAAAGCCACCGCCGCATAAGAAAGCCACTTCCATAAGGTATGCGGTTTCTTCTTTATCTCCAAAGTTTTCTTCTCTTGTCTTATCCGCTTTTTAATCTCACAGAACATCTGTCCTTGTAGCTTAGGAGGAAGCTTTTTCCCGGAAGATTCTTCCCATCTAGACTTATAAAAAGCCATGATCTCTTCCTTATGATCGGGATCGCTAAACCACGCCAAAAGAGTTTGCTCTTCTTCCGGTGAAGTCTTGCCACTCATAAAGCGATCTAATAATTCGATATGTGTATACGTTTTTCTCATCGTGTAATAAGTATATCCCGAAGAAGAGCTTTACCCTTACACGGAAAAATCAAAAAAGCCTTGATTTAACACAAATTAATACCACACTTGTTTTCCGCCTTCATAAGTAAACGGGCGATGTTCTTTTCCTCGTGTATGGTTATGAATACGAAAAATAGATTCCCGTGGAATATTTTGATATATTAATTTATTGTCTTCGGCATACTGTTTACCTAATGATATCCACTTTTTTTCCCAATAGAAGAGTTCATATAATTCTCCCGTTACGATCTTATTATCATCATTCCTCGGATAAAATTCCACCTTCGCTATCTGTTTAGGTTCGCCTAGATCTAAAACAACAAATTGATCTTTTTGAAATTGATCTGGTTGATAATAAGACACTCGGTCCTGATCTGTCACCAAATCGAGACCATGTCCTTTAGTCCCTTCATTTCCACCCCACTCTCCGGAAAACTGCTGGCCATCGCTTCCAAATACTTTTATTTCCGCTATAGCGTAAAAATAGCCCAATGGCTGTGTTTCTTGAAAATCACAGATCAAATAACGATATTTTTGGGAAACAGATATACGGAAACTATCCACATAAAAGGGAGGATTTTCAATAGAATATATCAAAGAACGATCCGAAAGATCTTTCTTGTTACAAACATAAAAGCGGGTTCCTATCGTTCCTGTGGCTTGAAGCGCCGTATTCATTCTATATGGAACTTTTGAATAGAATGTAGCAGAACTTTCCGCTTTTTCAAAATCTGGTAATAACTTACGTAATTTACCTTCACGAGTCAGAATAAACGCATCTCCAGCAGGTCGTATCTCTCCATCATTATAATAAGCGGGAAGATAGAGCATGTTAACCCCCATTTTAGGAAAACGTACCTTGGAACCTTCCGGTCGCCCCCAACACACTGGATTCCAACCAATAATATCATAGCAACATAAATAGACATATTCTTTGGGATGTTTCTCATTCCAAAGTGGTACCTCTATATCTTCGCATACGACATACTGGTCCGTGATATCTTGAATCCCCGGATTTTTGAATAAAGGAGGTATTTCTTCTTTAGACAAGATAGCGAGCGAGTGGGGTTGTATCCGATAGTTATACCTATAGACTTTAGGAGCAGTCCTACAATATTGAATAGTAATAGTCGACGGAAACATATCAATTTTAGATTGATAGACATCTCTCCAAAACATCCCGTCTATCTTAATGTCATCCTTAGTAAGGAAAGGTCTTTGTGTATTATCATATATCATGCCGAATTGCTTACTCCCTATAATCTCGACCCATGAATGAGGATATTGTGAATTTCCCCAACAGGGAACCATATTTAATGCAGCAGGTATACCATTCGCCCTCAATGCAGCAATTTTATATGTAGACTTTTCTAAACAAGTTCCCATTTGAGTGGCTACTATATTTTGGAAAGTCATAGGGCGCAATCCTTGATATTTACCGGTAAAGATTATCCATTCATTGAGAAAGCCCTGCTCTACCTCATCCGATATAGCTTTACCAATTTCTTCATACGAACACATATACATAGAATCTCGTAGTGAAGCATATTTTCGATCAAAATAACTCCCAGCATGTTCCCAATGACAATTATCTGTAGTGTAAGGGAGTACATAATCAAAGAAAATATCCCAGTCCATATTCTTACACCAAGGATATCGCTCTTTATTTTGAAAACACTGATCTATATGATGTATAAGATAATCAGAAGACAATTCTTTCAAATCAGATAAAAAGCGAGGATTTACTTTTGTATAAGAATACAATTTGTTTATACTATCATATATAGCGTATTGGATATCATATAAAAAGGAACCGTATGTCTCTCTATAATTAGCGAAAGCATCGAAATACACATGGTTTCCTTTCACCGAGTTACTATCTAATACTTGCTTCCCTATCATATTACTTATTAGAAAGCGGGCAGCTTCCTGTTTCTTCTGATTATCCTTATAATGATCTAGAACAGCTTCTAACTCCGATCTATTTTCTCCGGAGTTATCCAACGCTAATTCCAATAGAACATTTTCATTCGAAGAACAAGCATAAAAAGTTAAAATAATAAAGAAAAAAAAGTATCTTACTATCATAGCTAAAATGCTTTTTTACTACCATGTAAATGTAACCTTTGATAGATCAAAAGAATACAGATGATAATCATCATCCCAGCCCAAGGCTATTAGTTCTTTATCATCGTTTGTCACACAAATATTGAATAGTTTTATATCAGTAACTAATCGACAAATACATTTTCCACTCCAATCATATACTAAAATGTCATTACTTAACATAGTATCTAACATTCTTGTATTAGTATGCTGATTCAACTTTTTCCCTGAATATAAAGTATAAATATAACGATCAGTCGCATATATATCCGTATAACCGATTACATTCTCTTTGCCATGTTTTATGCCGTTCCTGCCAGATCTACTATCATCAATGTATATAGGATAAATATCGTGATAACGTTTTATGAGCATTGGAATCGTATCTATCTGATATAGTTCAAAGATAGCGCCAGAGGCCGCAACCGTAACCAATCTATCTAATACTGAATTATAAACCATATAGCCTTGATAGGCAAATGTTTTACTTTTACCTCCACTATCGTTCCCATCATTTGGAAAATCGCCAAAAGACTTCACATATTTACCTGCACAATCAAACAAAGCATATCTCTTAGTATTTGTTTCCTCTTTATCAAGGAGTCCAGAAACGACATACCCATGCTTTGTTTGAATAGCAGAGAGAAACATATATTCCAAATTCACAATAGAAGAAATACTTTTAGATAAACTTTTGGTTATAATTTGTTTCTTTTGTATATCCAATATAATCACATTTGATTTATCTTTCTTTTGCATCAAACGAGGCATGATGTTTTCATCTGGGCCTTCTCCTGTTTGGGAAAAAGATAGAATACTGTCTTTTGTATAATATATTTTATCCAAAAGAGAATCACCTAAATAATTCTCTTTGATTAGACATTTCTCACTCTCAAATAGTATCATCCTCCCAAACGAACTTAACTTATAAGTATCCGCATTGAGTTGATTTGCTTTTATATTAACGACTTGTAGAAAGTACTCTTTGGGATCTATTTCGTTCTGTTGACAAGAGACAAAGTGTATAAAAATAAAAATTATAATTAATATATATTTCTTCATATTATTCTTTTCAAACAGCTGAATCATTATACTTCTCTTTGCTTTTACATAGCCTAAATAGTCTAAATATCAGTTTATCATCATCATAATTTGGATTTTTATAATGATTTTCAGAAATATACAATCCTTTTTCATCAATATACATCAGATTTGGATTATATGTATATTCAGGAAAAACAGTCTCACCTATTATATTAAAGTTTTTATCTAGAATTATAATAGAAAATATCTTTCTTCCAAAATCCCACAATTCCATATAGTTTTCTCTATTATCTATCTCTGTTTTCAAATAGCAAACTCTATAATACACATCACGGTATTTATCATATAATAAGTTACCATAATTTGGATTTTCACACATAGATTTTAATGTTCCATTATAATCATTCGGCATCACAACCCTATCAATATAATTACTTTTTACATTCACTCTTTCAACAATATTGTGATCTATAGAAGTTATAAATATATCTTCTTCATAGAAAAAAGAATAGATAAATTTATCACCATTAAAACATCTACTAAAATACAATTCTACACCAGCATTCTTTTTTTTATTATCTGCACCACTAAATCGGGGATATTCAAATGGAAGTTCTTGTACATTCCCTGTATTTAGATCAATCATTGCAGATACATGGTTGGGATATTTCCATCGATTACACTCCGACAATACAAAAAGATTATTATTAAATTTAAGTATAGGGTGATAACTAAACGACAAAGAGTTACATGCGTTTAAAACATTTCCATCTTTTGATTTTCCATAATAAATTTTTTTATTTATTTTCCCCTCTTTATTTACACTATATATTTCCGGGAGCTGTAAACTCGTCAGATAAATACTATCTAGACTGTCAATATAATACCCTAAGAAAAAACCAACTCCATTATCTCCCTCTATATCAAGATCTATTTTGAAGGCCATTTCTTTTGTCTGTATATCATAAAAAACAATCTGATTTTTGAAACCATTTTGAAAACTAATATATTGATGTCCATCTTTATCTGTATAAGGAAATAGAGCTTTAATATATGGTTCTACATCATAATTCAAATCAAATGTCATATTACTATCCTTTTCCAAGTAATACATATAATTTATTTTTTCACAAGACAAAAGAGCAATTAAGCTTGATAATATTATTAGCAAATAATATCTTTTCATTTTATAAGTATTTGAGATAAGTTTCAATCGTAATAATTAGGTTATACAACGAATTATATAGATAAAAACAAAGTTATTTTATTACATATTTCACTACAAAAACGTTATAGAACCATAAAATTAATCACATGGAGCACAACCGATAGACCCACTATTACAACAAGCTCTTGTATCTAAGTTCAACCAGCAACTCCAATGAGTAGTACATTCTTCACCCGCAAGAGCTTCTATATTGCTTAACGCTAATCCAGACAAAGAAGGATCAATATTATTTTTTAGAATATTAATCATCACCAAACAGAAAACAATAACAATAAGAATAATTCTTAATTTCTTCATAACGCTCATAATATAATTATTTATAAGATCTTTATATTTTGCCTAATCCTCTTTAGTTAGAATAAGATATCCTCTGTATCTTTTTTTACATTTAAATAAATTTTAGACTTTCACATCACCTCCTTTCTGATAATATTTTGGAGCGAAGAACTTGCTGTGATAGCTTCTAATATATCAGGCAAGTTTCCCTTTTATAATTTGACTTTATCAAATCGTATTTCCCCGTATATTGAGTTTAATTAATTGATTTGTATTACATTTTACCGTGATTGTCTCATCAAAGAGTCCCTTATTTTCAGGTGTCACTCCCACTTTAATATGAAGAGATTCACCGGGCTGAACTGGATGTTTATCAAACAAAGTTTGAGCACATCCACAAGTGGTAGTTACATCTATAATAACTAAAGGTTGGTCTCCTGTATTGACAAGCGTAAACAAAGTGTCTTTACTCTTCCCTAAAGGAATAGTTTCTAGTAAGAGTGATTCCTTTTCCACTTTTACGGTTGTCTGAATTGGTGCAACAGGTTGTTTCCTACTTATTTCTTCCAAATATAATTCTTTTACGTTCGGGTTATGGACAGGATTACCTATCACTACCACTTTATTATTCTTGTCTAATAAAAATACTTGAAACCGAATATCTTTTGGAAAATGATTGAGCTGATTTAGACTGTCTGATCGATCCAAGCAAATCGGCTTGTCAAAATTCTCTCTTATTAATAAAGAATGTATCTCCCACTGATCATCAAACTGAAAAAAAAATAAGAAAGGGATATTCTTCTGACTGATAGAATCTGTATATCGGATAAATTCTTTCCAACGGGATAATTGCAATTTACAACTCGTACAACCAATTGAGTCTACAAAAACCAAGACTTTGTAATCCGAAGTCGGGATTACGAAATTAGTTGTATCAGATGCAAATCTGGTAAAGACCATATTTTCCGGAAATAGAATCTGCTTACCCTGCCATTCTTTAACCAACAATGTTATTATTTCCTTTTGCTTATCTTGACAAGCTGATAGGAAAATTGTTAATAGTAATATGATTAGATCTAAAGGTTTCATTTTATGTAAATGTATATACGTTTGTTCATCATATAATATAATACGTATATCCGATAAAAACTATCTACCCCTACAAACCACAAGATATTTAATGCTTATTAACTATAAAAAGAGTGTTATAAGGCAAAGAAAGCCATCAGAAGAAAGTCGATCTCGCAAAAAACGCAAAGCCCTACTCAACTGTGTCTCCACAGTCTTTTCTGAGATAGAGAGGCGTTCCGCTATTTCTCTATATGATAAATGTTCATGACGGCTCAAACGGAATATCTCCCGACGTGATGGCGGTAATTCTTCTATCAAGCTATTAATATATTCCCGTAAAGACTCTGCGTCGATTCGTTCTTCCATAAGCGAATCGACATCTGATAGCTGTCGTTGTAGGCTTTCCGTCAGTTTTTCAGAGAGTAACCGGTTTTCTGTCTCTTTATAAACCAAGTTACGGGCTATGGTGAATAGATAGGCATCAAAGTTTTGTTCCGGATCTATAGTCTCATGCTTCTCCCAGATTTTAAGAAAAACGTTTTGGGTCAAATCCACCGCCATAGATTTATCATATAGCAACGAATAAACAAAATGATATACATGCTGATTATATTCCCAAAATAGAGTTTCAAAAGCCTTTTCATCTCCATTCTTCAGATCTATAAGCAAATTTCCATCCATTTTCATATCACATATATATTATATATCCCCGCCATACCAACTTATCTCCATTCTGCTTATTCGCAGTTCATATACTTTAGTTCTGATGAAACTACGTTGATTTGAATAGAGGATAAAGGTGATAAGAGATAGAAAATCAGTGAGTAACTAAATGGTAGAATAACCAATAGCAGTATAGATCTAAATAAAAATAGATATAGATGATTGTTATTTAGGGACTTACATTAGATAAAAGACGTAGTTTCATCAGAACCTAGAACAAGGTTACAAGTGAAGATTCAAATATAAACAAACATCATTACATATCGCAAATATACAAAAAAATGTAAATACAGTATGAGTATCCTTGAAATCTAGTTAAATTCTACTTGAGGACAAAGAATGTCCTCACTAATTATCCGCTTCGCAAATGATATATTGATAAAGGTCGGAATGCCCGGTTTTATCGATTATCTTATGCTTTTCGAGTTGGAATTTCAGTTGGGCCAAACCAAGAGCGCCAAAGCCGGGAAGGTCTAATAAAGAGTCGAGTCCGTTTTTGAGGGCGTAACGTAGAATATCTTCTATGGTTTCTATTTTCAAGGTTGTAAGGCATTTACGGATATAGGGCGCTAAGGTGAGACGGGTAATGGGTTGGCATATCCGTTTCGCGGCATTTAAGGGAACGGGGGTAAGTGATCGGGGAGATTCGATACATAGACCGTTTTGGAGCGCCTTTTTATATAATCTTCTCAATTCGTATTCCATGTTCCTGTTCTCTATCCACAGACGTTCTATCTCAAGGTCTTGGTTCGTGATTGTTTTCTTGTATTCGGTCAGGAAGCCCATGTTTTCTTGCAAGCGGAGCGATATGACCTTATATCGGCGACAGATTCCGTTGTAGGATATACCACAACGTTTGGCTACGTCTTCTATCTTGGCTCCGGAAGTTATTTCCGTAAAGATAAGTCGGTCTTTCTTGTCGTGTATGAATGTTGATAGTTCGGCGATAATGAGTTTAAGTAGGGGAGAGATGTTTTTAAGGGATCGCAGGCAGAAAAGGTAATCATCGAATTGGGAGATGATCTCGTTTATCTCTTCTTCCTTGTCTTGGATGATAAGTTGCAGGTATAGCTTTTGTATTCCCATACGCTCGATATGGGAAATGAATTCACGCAAATTGGTCAGATCGACTAGGCGAACACCTTGCTTCACGACGTAAGATGCTATTTTTTTAGATATCGCCCATTGCTGGATTTCTTCAGATGGAAAGCCGGTGATACGAGCGGCTTCTTCAATAGTAATAAACTCAGGCATAACTATTTGATTAAAGTAAAACTTATACTATTTATCTTTAAAAAGGGCGTTATTTGGCGTTATATTGAAGAGCTGGCCTTTCATTATAAAATAAAGAAAGGGCGATTGGCTGAAAATATTGTTGACAAAGGCTCGGCCAAGCCTCAACACTCAATAAAGTCAGCCGCACGCCCCCCCTTATCTGTATACAATAATCTATCTATACTATACAGTAGCATAGATAACACGTATATCTAATAAAGGGTTGCGGGGCTTTCTCTGTGCATTGAGTGTCTCGAAAAATTTGGCCGATTTTTGTCAACTCGCACAAATATCGCACGCAACACAAGGCTTCTAACTTAAAAGCCTTTTATTGTCGCAAATATACGTATTAAAAATATTTTAGTCTATGATAATCCATACGTTTTCTATTTTATCATTGTTTTACTACCAACAAAGAAAGAATAAGTAGATAAAAACCTACGCTTTTACCTTTTGCTTTTCTGTCTTAATTACTAGCTAGGCAAATATATGATATATTCTTTAATTATAATTGATTATTAAGGAAAAAATCAAGATGGCGATCCATCAAACAGTACGAAGACTACTACCCTAAAGTTTATGGAATGACCTTACAAAACACTTTTATAGCGCAAAAAAGATTAGGTACATTGCCAAATGGCTTTTTTAGGTAGAAAGTTACCAGTTAACTAACATTTCAAATGTAAGTTAGCTTCAACGGCAAAGTAAGTTAACTTCATTGGCAAAGTAAGCTAACTTAAATGACCAAGTAAGTTAACTTCATAAATCCGGGTTGAAATCCGCAAACGACATACAACACGCGTCTACACTCCCAACACTATATAACCGCTATGGATATTTGAAGTATTGATAATAGGCGGTTTACTTCTGTTATCCGTAACTCCAACCTTATCAGTCAACAAGCCTTTCATTAAAAGATAAGCACATCATAATGGCACGACTGTGCCATCCTAGTGGCACACCATTGCCATAAGGAAGGCACAGCTATGCCACGCCAATGGCACTGCCGTGCCACGATATGGGAAATGATTGGCACTGCGGAAGTCTGTTAACTAGACAGTTAAGGATGGATAAATAATTATTCCCCTAACTTATCAAGCAACTCATACGACGGAACGAAGAAAAGAGTTCCCGTTATCGGCGTGCTGAAGTCCAGCAGACGATCCGTATTGCCTACGGGATCACCGACGAACATATTCTCCAGCATTCGTCGGGTGGTGCTGAACGTGCTGGCATAGGCGATAAAATAGGTACCGTATTCACCTTTGGAGGTATGGGCGAATGGCATGTTAGCACGGACTATTTTCAGATCGTCTCCGATGTTCGTCACGGCGTTATGGGCGTTCTTCGGTTTTTCCTCATCTGATAGCTCGACATCGTTGAATTTACGGCGACCGATGACTTTCTCTTGCTCTTCCACTGGAAGCGCATTCCATGCCACCATATCATGAATGTATTTTTGCACAAACACATAACTTCCGCCCATAAACTCGGGGTCCTCATCGCCTATTACCGCGAAACGATAGGGGTCTTCATCCACGGCAGGGTTCTCCGTACCGTCCACGAAACCGATAATCGCCTTACCGTCTCTATACCGAAAACCGTGGGTCTCATCGATCGATTCTACGACACCTCGCAGTTTCTGGTCTATAATGGAGGCGAACTCAAAGCACAGTCCCATCTGCTTACAGCGGATGTGGAATAGTAAATCCCCGGGGGTAGAAACAGCCGTAAGCTTAACTCCTTTGATCTCTTCAAACGGTTGCAATTCTTTGGGGTTTCCTTGCTCCGGGAAGAAGCGTTTCCAAGCATCCGCCCCGAATCCTATCGTACAACTGAATTGCATATCAGGATAGCGATTGCGCATACTACGTATCAAAGCGGAGAAATTAGCGCACACGTCCTTTACCTTATCAATCGTGTCGGGGAGATCTTTTAGAGCATAGACAATGAAAACCGCATTCTCACCCGGTTTTTGGGTAACATCTTGCGGATAGTTAGCGTTCAATGGATTTTGTAGAGAGTTCATAGCACATCTTTAATTATATTGTTATTATATGGATATAACTCTATAGATGCGCTCTTGTTCAAGGAAATGTAACGAAAAATGTCCTAGCGGTTATTTTTCAATATCTAGTTGTAGAGACGGGGCGTACCCCGTCTCTACAACTGGGTAGTTATTTCACCTCCACGCTGATCTTCTGCTTGATATCTGAGGCGGAGGCTCCTAGTTGGAGGATGAACTCGCCGGGTTCTACGACGAATTGGCTTTGTGCCTCACTATAGAAAGCTAAAGAGGATACGGGGATGTCCAACGTGATTCGCCGACTCTCGCCGGGTTTAAGGAATACCTTCTTGAAGCCTTTTAACTCCTTGACCGGACGCATCACGGAGCAAACCGGATCGCTTACATACAATTGGGCCACCTCAGCTCCTTCACGGTCTCCGGTATTGGTTAGGGTGAAAGTCGCTTGGATCGTATCCGCTTGATCATACGTCTTTTTATCCGTATTCAGATTGGAATAGTTGAATGTCGTATAGGATAAGCCGTAACCGAACGGATAAACGACCGGAAGCCCCTTCGTATCGAACCAGCGGTAACCTACCAAGATATCTTCCTCATAATTCACTTTCAAATCCCTGCCGGGGAAGTTGCCCAACGCATGCGCCGGAGATTGATCCAAGCTCACGGGAGTGGTGAACGGCATCTTCCCGCTCGGATTCACCTTGCCGGATAATACGTCCACCAAGGCATTTCCTCCTTCCATGCCGTTGAACCAAGCCCAAACGATAGCCGGGGAACAAATATCCACGGCAGCCATGTTCAGCGGCGATCCGGCGATCATGACCACGATCGTACGAGGATTCGCCTTTACCACCTCTTGAATCAACTCAACCTGTCCGTATGGGATATCCATATTCAGACGGTCGAACGACTCGGTATCATAATCATGGTTCAAACCACAAACCAAAAGGGCCACGTCACTCGTGCGGGCAACCTCTACCGCCTCTTTCAATAACGCGTCGCTTTCCTGTGTCTTGGAAGAGAAAGTACCAGAGCTTTGCCCATTATTGCTTCCCTCCACGAAAGTAGATAACTTCTCATAGCCTTGGGCAAAACGGATATCCACCTTATCGCCCCATTTCGCACGAAGCGCCTCCAGCGGGGTCACCTCGTAGACCGCCTTGATCTCGGAGCTCAAGCCACCATTGGAATGTTTGCGGGTAGCGTTATCGCCAATTACCGCCAGACTCTTGATCGAGGAGAAATCCAACGGGAGAAGATTATTCTGGTTCTTCAATAAGACAATGGCTTCGGCAGCCGCGTCATAAGTGGCTTGCTGATGCTCTTTCGTATTCATGGAGCCGGGGCCGAAACGCTTTTTCGGGTCCAAGACATTCGTCTTGATCATCACACGTAAGACATCGCCCACCTTCTCGTCCACCAAGCTCATAGGAACCTTACCGGACTTAACAGCCTCGATCAAGGGGTTGGCATAATACCAATCCTCATATTTATCGATCAGCGTACCCATCTCCAGATCCAAGCCGGCCTCCATAGAAGGAACCGTGCTATGAGCGGCTCCCCAATCAGTTACATATACGCCATCGAATCCCCATTCATTCCGAAGGATCTTGCGAACCAAGTAGTTATTCTCCGCACAGAACTCCCCACGGAATTTATTATAAGCGGCCATTACCGTCAAGGCGCCTCCCTCCTGTACGGCCGCCTTGAAAGCGGGTAAATAAATCTCACGCAAGGCACGCTCGCTACATTCCACATCGACAGTCGTACGGTTTGTCTCTTGGTTATTCACGGCGAAATGCTTTACGCTACAAGCTACGTCACGGCTCTGCAAGCCTTTGATATAAGCGACCGCCAATACGGAGTTCATATAAGGATCCTCGCTCATATACTCGAAGTTACGGCCACAAAGCGGGGAGCGAATGATATTCACGCCCGGGCCCAGCAACACATCCTTCTTACGCCAGCGAGCCTCCTCGCCCAGCACCTCGCCCCGGCGATAAGCCAACTCCGGGTTCCAAGCGGCGGCGAAAGCCGTGCCGGTCGGGAAATAAGAGGCGGAATCATTTGTCCAACCCGCATACGCCCAATCGTGGCGATTGATCTCCGCACGTACCCCGTGAGGCCCGTCGCTCAAGCTCCACTCGGGAATCCCCAGACGCTCTACTCCGGCAACATAGAATTTTGAGTTACCGTGCAACAACCCGACCTTTTCCTCCAAGGTCATCTTCTTAATCAGTTTCTCGATACGTTTCTCCATTTGTACCTTCTCTTTATCCGTGACCTGCGAGCTTGCGGCAGCCGCGTTCAAGAATAGCCCGCAAGCGATCACGCCTATTATCTTTTTCATTTCCTCTTTATTTATAGGTTTATTATTGCGCTTGAATCGTTACCGTCGCCTCGGGTAAGCCCTCGGCTATGGCTTTTAAGTGGATGTCGCCTTGTCCGCCCTTGTTCCGGATCACGACCAAGGCTTTTCCGTAGTAGGCTTGCCGTTTCGGTTTACGGAGGCTGTTCGGATCGTTCGGATCTCCGTTATCCGTTCCGGCGATCTCACCCGGGCCCTCCACGGAGAAACGGATCAACGGGGTAGCGTCGGGAACCCGGTTACCATCGATATCACATACATCTACGGTTACAAACGATAGGTCCGAGCCATCCGCTTGGATGACGCTACGATCCGGGGTCAAGACCAAACGGGCCGGCTCTCCTGCCGTATGGATCTCTTTCACCAAGACCTCCTTACCCCCTAAGCGGGAGACGGCTCTCAAGGTTCCGGGCGTAAAAGGCACACGCCAAGAGACATGATAGGTACTGTCCGTTTTTTGTCGTACGCCTAGGCTCTTTCCGTTTAGGTATAGTTCTACCTCATCGGCATTGTTATAATAGGCCCAGATATCCACCGGTTCGCCTTCCTTCCAGTTCCAATGCGGGAAAATGTGCAATACGGGTTCATCCGTCCACTCGCTTTTATACATATAATATACATCTTTCGGGAAACCCGCCAGATCCACGATACCGAAGAAGCTGCTCCGGCTCGGCCACCAATACGGGGTAGGCTCTCCCAAGTAATCGAAACCCGTCCAGACGAACAGGCCGGATACATGCGGAAGTGTCTTCACCAGATGCCAAGTCTTCTCGTGTGTAGAGCCCCAAGGTACATGGCAATTATCATAAGAGGAGCAAACATGCTCGGGAGCCTCGAAAGGCTTGTCCCACGATTCCGGACGAATATAAATATGATCGGACGGCATCTCATAATAGCCACGGGTCATCAAGGCCGAAGTAGATTCGCTCACGATCAGTTTCTTTCCGGGGAAATTCCGGAGAAACGGCTCGAAATATCGCTCATGGTAGTTGAAGCCCAGCACGTCCAAGGCATCCGAGCGAAACAGATGATTCGCTGGGTTTACCTCGTTACAGCCGGCGGTAACGACCCGGGAGGTATCCAGACGTTTCACGATACCCGCCAAATGACGGGTGATCAAGGATTGACGGCTAAGGGTCGTATCCTTCAGCAAAGCGGGATCGATGGCATGGCCGGCATTCAAGAGCAGGTTCGCCGCTTGCAGATCCAGCTCGGTAGCGTCGGCATGGCTCCATTGCTCAAGCACCTCATTGCCTATACTCCACATGAAAACAGAGGCGTGATTCCGGTCACGCAAGATCTCGTCCGTCAAATCCCGCTCGTGCCACTCCGCGAAATACCGGGCGTAATCGTACGGGGACTTACGGCGTTCCCACATATCGAAAGACTCATCCTGTACCAGAAGCCCCATACGATCGCAAAGATCCAGCAACTCGGGTGCCGGGGCGTTATGGCTGGTACGGATCGCGTTCGCTCCCATCTCCTTCATGATCCGCAGCTGGCGCTCGATAGCCCGTGTATTCACGGCGGCACCCAGACAGCCTAAGTCATGATGCAGGCAAACCCCTTTTATCTTCAAAGGCTTATCATTCAAATAAAAGCCGGTAGCGGAATCCCAACGGAACGTACGCAATCCGAATACCGTCTCGTAACGATCTACCACCCTGCCGTCCACTTTCACTTCCGTGACGGCCGTGTAGAGCGAGGGAGAATCGGGACTCCAAAGCTTGGGATTTGGGATCGAGAACTGATGATCGACAGATGCCTCCCGCATACGGGTGTCGTAACAGGGCGTATACGGTACCCGTAACAGAGTTGTTACGGATGCCGTAACAACTTTATTACGGTCATCGTAAATAGAGGTAGAGACTTCGGCCTCCCTATCCGCCTCCGAGCTATTCCTTATTCTCACCTCCAAGGAGAAGGTAGCCTCCTCCGGTGAGATCCTCATATCATGCACGAAAGTACCCCAGTTGTCCACATGTACCGGATTCACCTTTACCAACCATACGTTCCGGTAGATCCCCGAGCCTGAATACCAGCGGGAATTCGGCTGCTCGCTATTATCCGCCTTCACGACAATCACGTTCGGTTGGCTTCCATACCTCAAATAAGGCGTCAAGTCATAACGAAACGATACATAACCATTCGGACGGAATCCCAGCGAATGACCGTTGATCCAGACCTCGCTATTCCGGTAAACCCCGTCGAAATCAACATAAACAACCTTACCCCGATCCGTCTCCGGAAGGGTAAATGTCTTTCGATACCAACCAATCCCGCCCGGTAGCGCGCCGCCGCCCGGGGTAGACGGGTTATCGAGGGAGAAATCCCCCTCGATACTCCAATCATGCGGTAAAGATAAGATACGCCAAGTGGAATCATCGCTGTCCGGGGATGAATAATCCTGAACGCTATCCGACAAGGCAAACTTCCAATCGTCATTCCATGAGCTACGTTCACGCACCTGCTCCCCGGTGGGGGAACAGGCGGTGAGCAATAGGCCCAGAAGCCACGCAAGTGGCCGATTCATCAGTGGTATCATTAGTGATTATATAGTTTAATTGATACTACCCAGTTGTAGAGACGGGGCACGCCCCGTCTCTACAACTAGAGGTTTACCTTGGTAAGATATTGTCACGTCCTTGCCAGCGGGGTTCTCCGGCGTGATGAAACGTACCGTGATCTGACGCTCGCGGATCATGCCCGGATAGTCGCCCTCCCGTGCGCCGATCGTGAGCGTTCGCCTCGCATCATCATAAACAAACGGGATGGTAGCGTAATTTCCTTTCTCGTAATCGTAGGTCACGCCATTATCCTCATATAAGGTGAAGGAACCGTCGGCACCGGCGTAAACAGAGACGATTAAGTCTTTCTGCTCCTCTTTCGTAGACTGGATTACCTTTCCGGTCGGTACGATAGAGCCGGCTCTCACGAATAAAGGCATACGCTCGTAAGGAGCATCCACGTCCATTGTCGTTCCGCCTTGTATACGCTTGCCGTTGTAGAAATCGTACCAAATGCCGGCCGGGAAGTACACCTCACGGTCGCGAGCCTTATACTCATACACCGGGCATGCCATGAAGGCCGGGCCAAACATAAACTGGTCGTCTATATCGTAAGTCTTCTCATCGTCCGAATAATCCATCACCAAGGCACGCATGATCGTATAATCCTCAAAATGCGTCTTGGAGGCCAAGCTATAGATATACGGCATCAATTGATAGCGCAACTCGGTATAATACTTCATCGATTGGTACGTAGGCGATCCTTCCGGAGCGATATTATAGATCTCGCGGCAAGGATATTGCCCGTGGCTACGGAACAACGGACAGAAAGCTCCGAACTGATACCAACGGTTGTTCAACTCCCTCCATTCCCTCAAATCCTCGCTACCTTCCTTAGCGCCCATATAACGGTTCTCCACGCTGAAGCCACCGATATCCATCGTCCAGTAAGGGATACCGGACATGGCGAAGTTCAAGCCGGCGCTGATCTGCGCTTTCATATCCTCCCAGCGAGTACCGATATCGCCACTCCATGTAGCGGTAGAATAACGTTGCTGGCCGGCGAAACCGGAACGGGTCAACAAGAATACACGGTCATCCGGGTTTACGCTACGTTGTCCGTCGTAGATCGCCTCGGCGTTAGCCAAAGCGTAAGCGTTGAAGTATTTCGTGGACGGGCCCAGATAAGTCGGTCCGCAAAGCGCCTTGCGATACTCGATATCCGTATTATCCTGTACGTTCGGCTCGGAAGCGTCCATCCACCAAGCGTCGATGCCCAAGGAATACAGATGCTCGTTCATCTGTTCCCAGAAAAGCTTGCGGGCTTCCGGGTTGTACGCGTCATAGAAAGAACCGATATAACCCGGATAAATCCAGTCGCGGATACTATCCTTAATCGCCTGCTGATACATAGCACCCAGCGCATCCAACTCTTTATAATGCTCTGTCGTATAATAGAACTTCGGCCATACGGAGATCATGATACGGGCATCCTTATCGTGGATTTCCTGAATCATGCCTTTCGGGTCCGGGAAGCGTTCCTTATCAAACTCGTGGCTACCCCATGCGTCTACCGGCCAGTAGCTCCAGTCCTGTACGATCACATCCAAGGGAACCTGCCGCCGGCGGTATTCGTTCAAGGCGGTCAATAGCTCCTCTTGCGTCTTATAACGCTCACGGCTCAACCAGAATCCCATCGCCCATTTCGGCATGATCTGGCTCTTGCCCGTAACCGTGCGGTAACCGCTGATCACCTTATCCATGGAAGACTCTCCGTTGATGAAGTAGTAATCGATATCATCCCCCATTTCCGACCAGAAAGCCAACCGCTCCCGCTCCTCCTCCGGTAGCGGAGATAATACCTTCAAGCCGATATAAGAGACATCGCCATCCGGCAACCATTCGATACGGATCGGATAACGTTTGCCCTTTTCCAGATCGGCCGTAGCCTTGTAATCATTCGGGTTCCATGCCGCACGCCAACGTTCCGGGATGATCTCCTCGTTATTCACAAATACCTTGGTATAACCGGCGTAATGTAGTTTGAAATGATAAGTACCCGTCTCTTTCGCCTCGATCTCGCCCTCCCAAGTAGCGGAAGCGCTCGGCTTCGGGAAGTCTGCCGGCAGGTTCTTGATGGTTTTCAGATTCTCATAATCTACCTTATCTTCATCCCGCTGGATTAAAACGGAAATCTTCGCCTTATCCGTATAGTAGGTAGCGGTCAACGCCCCTGCCCTCCCGTCTTTTCCGTATAGCCCAAAGACATCGCCCAAATCGGCGTATGGACGCTTGTCGCCGAAACGGCTCAAGGAATAGTTATGCCAAAGTACACCATACCCTTTTGAGGAAACGATAAACGGCACGCTCACCTTCGTGTTATATTGGAAAAGCTCTTCGTTCTTGCCTTTGTAGTTGAACTCATCGCTCTGATGCTGTCCTAGGCCGTAAAGCCCTTCCTCGTCCTCGCTCTCAAATACCTGACGTAAGGTATAGCCTTTGGTTCCTTCCACCTCGATCGGCGTAAATTCCTTGCCTCCGTTTGTCTTCTCACGAAGGATCGTGTGTCCGTTGGCGTCGGTAAAGCGAACCTCTCCGGTCTCCCGTGAAAGACGGGCCTGTGTGGTTTGCGTACTTACGATGATCGTATCCCCCGAGGTCGTTATCTGAAACGATGGGGCGGGTAACGATTTCGTGTCCTTGATCAAGTTCACTTGGTTGGAAAACTTACCATCCGGGGAGGCGATTACCCGGATAATATCATCAGAGATTACTTCCAATTTAACAGCCTTCGCCTGTCCGGAACGGATATCGGCGACCAAGCCATTCTCGACCTTCCGGTAAGCGGAATCAGTCATGCAGGAAGTCAGCAGGGAAAGCCCTAACGTGAATACCGCGATGTGTTGTTTCATATTCTATAGATTCTTTAATTATTTCCGATCAGCAATGACTCCGAACAGGTTTTTCCATACAAGAAAAATGGTTCTTCATTCGTTGGTAAAATTAAAGGGTTCGCGGCGGACAGGAAGCCATAAATGTTTTGGGTTACGGGGAGAACCGTAAAAAGGTAGGGGAAGAATGTTTATTTTAAGGGGATATTTTGTTATATCCCCTAATTACGTGGCATTTATTTAGAAGAAGTTTATTTATGATAGTCAGAGGGAAGCCTTCCGAACTCATCCTTAAAATACTTCCGGAATAACTTCACATCATTGAAACCGCACTCCAGCGCGACCTCGTTGACCCGCATCTGGCTCTTCTCCAATAACTGCGCCGCACGCTTCAAGCGCACCGTACGGATCAACTCCACCGGAGTCTTACCCGTGATGGAAAGGCATTTCTTGTAGAAGTTCACACGACTCATGCCCATCTCCCGGCTCAACCGTTCTACAGACAACTCCGGATTGGCGATCTGCTCCTCGATATAGCCGATGGCCTTACGCATCAACTCCTCATCCATGGAGCTAGCTTGTACCTCCGTCAAGGCGATGCCCATGATAGAGGACTGCATAAAGGCCTTTTGCATCTTCTTCTTCATCTCGATCAAATGCCGCACCTTCAAGAGAAGCATCTCCATATTGAATGGCTTGCTGATATAATCATCCGCACCGACTTCCAGACCGACCAGTTGGCTATCTTTAGCGGACTTTGCCGTCAGTAGGATCACCGGGATGTGGGAAGTCCGGATGTCTCCCTTGATCCGGCGGCATAAGGTGATACCGTCGGTGATAGGCATCATCACGTCGCTGATCACCATATCCGGCAGCTCCTCCGGAATGAGCTTCCACGCATCTTCTCCATCCGCCGCCGTGAGTACCGAATAAACGCCACTCAAGCTTAACTTCATAAATTTCCGGAAATCCGTGTTATCGTCTACAACCAGCAACGTAGGTCTTTCCGCCGGAGACGCATCCTTATCAGCGATCTCCGCCTGCTCCTCAACCGGAGGCAAGATATCCCCTTCGGCAATTCCTTCCGGAGCCGAGATAATATCTTGGTTATCCAAGGGGATCACCGGCAGCGTAACCGTAAACGTACTACCCGCTCCCGGCTCGCTTTTCACGGTTATCGTCCCATGATGCATCCGCACGAATTCCCGGCATAGGTGCAGGCCGATACCCGTACCTACCACGGGATTTCCCTTATCCGGGGAAGACACCTGATAAAAGCGATCGAAGATAGCTCCTTGTTTATCCGCAGGAATACCGATACCGCTATCCGACACCTCGATAACCAGTTTGTTCTCTCCCTCCTTCTCCAACCGCAAGCTAAGCGTCACCGAGATAGTACCTCCCTCCGGCGTAAACTTAAAAGCGTTACTCAGTAGATTAGAGACGATCTTGAAGACCTTATCCGTGTCAAACTTCATCGGGAGAGACGTGAAGACCGAGGAGAAAGAGAAATGAATCCGCTTTTGCTCCGAAAGCTCCTTGAAGGAATAAGCCACGTCACGCACGAACGGGACAATATCGCCGGTAGACAAGACCAAGCTATCCCCTTGCATATCGATCTTGCGGAAATCCAATAACTGGTTCACCAATTTAAGCAACCGGTCGGCGTTCCGGTAGATCAACTTCAATATTTGCTGGGATTCCATGTCTTTCTCCGTTTTCATCAACTTCTCCAAAGGAGTCATGATCAATGTTAGCGGCGTACGGAACTCATGGCTTACGTTCGTAAAGAAACGAAGCTTCATCTCGTCCACCTCATGCTGCTGACGCACAGTAGCCCGTTCTTGCTCCTCCTCCAACTTCTTTTGCTGGATACGGAAAATAAAACGTATCACGCCATACGCCAATAATATACCAGCTATGATATACAACGCTATTGCCCATCCGGTAGCCCAGAACGGAGGCAAGATCGTGATCTGCAAGCTCGTGATCTCCTTGCTCCAAATCCGGTCGTTATTCATCGCCTTTACCTTGAAAGTGTAAGTTCCCGGGTTCAAGTTCGTATAGGTAATACGACGTTCCAAGGCGCTTACGGTAGTCCATTCCGAGTCGAAGCCCTCCATCTTAAAAGCATATTTATTCTTCAAAGGAAGGAAATAGCAACAAGAAGAGATGGTAAAGGAGAAATTACGTTCCGTATAATTCAGTTTCAATTGCTTGGTACAGGTGATATCTTTATCCAAAATCACATGCCCGTCATACGCCTCTCTCGCCGTTATCGGGACATTATTCACCATAAGTCCGGTTATCACCGCCGGTGGAGCATAGCTATTATAACGTATCCGGGCAGGATCAACGAAGGTAAGACCGTTTGTCCCGCCAAACGCCAACTCACCCGTTTCCAGTCCGCAAGCGCTATTCACGTTAAACACACGTCCTTGAACGCCCTCATTCTCATCATAGCTATTCCAATCGAACGTATAATTATTATCCGTATCCCGATTCGGAACGATATTCAATAAGCCGTTCTTCGTTCCCACCCAAACCGTATGATATTTATCCTCCAGAATAGACATGATGCTGTTATCCGGTAATCCGGAAGAATGGTTCAACCGATACATCTTATCATTCAACCTATCATATATATGTAGCCCATGATTACTCCCGATCCATACCCATTGGCGGCTATCACAAAATACGACATTGATGATTTGATCCTCAAACACGGAACGTCCATCCTTCGTGCCGTTAAAAGAAGTAACAGCCCCCGTCTCCGGGTTGATCCAGTTCACTCCTAAAGAAGTTCCAACGACAATATTCCCCTTCTCATCCCCGGAAAGGCTATATACGATATCCGAGTTAATCGCATTCTCCTTATCCCCCATGCGATAATACGTCCATTTCCCGGTAGATTGATCCAAGCAATCCAGGCCGCCTTCCAACGTACCGATCCACAAACGATTCTTGGCATCGACATACAAACTATACACGCTATTATTGGATAAGCCGTCCTTACTGCCCGGGATATCCCGATAATGCTTGAAACGTTTCCCGTCAAAACCGGTCAACCCCTCCATATAAGTACCCAGCCATAACTTGCCATCCAAATCTTTCGCCATACTAATCACGACATCGCCGGAGATAGCGTTCTCGCTTTCCCGTCCCGCCCGGTAGCGGACATACTCCCCGGTTTCCCGATCGTAACGTAATAGGCCGTTTCCGCTAGTACCGATCCACAGATCCCCTTCTTTATCTTCTACGATACAATTAAAGTCATTGTTAAAGATATCCCGCATCAACTCCAAAGGGTACCGGATAGTCTGGAATTTAAAAATGCTCTCATGATAATAGTTGATGCCGTTTTTATAAGTGCCGGCCCACATAATTCCCGTATCATCCCGATACAAGCAGATCACGCTATTCTGGCTCAAACTCGTTTGGTTAAACGGGTTATTTCGTATATAACGCATCCGGTCCAGACGTTTATCCAAGATATTGATACCGCCATGATCGGTGGCGATCCAGATATTACCGTTCATATCCTCCGCCACGTCGCGCACCATTATAGAGGATAAAGCGACCGAGGTTTCGGTCGTATAATGTTTCCACTCCTTGCTTTTGGGATTTAGGCGAAAGAGACCTCTACTATATCCGGGATTTAAGAAAAACCACAGATCCCCGTCACTATCGGCGAACACATAGAATAACTGGGCATTCGCATATTGAGTCAGATACTCATCCCGATAGACAGATTCTCCGGATGCCTTATCGATCCCCTCTACCACTCCCGAGGTATGGACTACATATAGACGATCGCCCACGTCACTCATATCACAAACCCGGCCATCCTCTTTATTTAGCGGATACGAATAAATCTTTCCCCTCGCTTGATCATAACGGCAAAATTCATTCGTATAGGTAGCGAAATAGAGTTGTTTATCATTGTCGACGAATATCTTAGCGGGAGGATTCTCTATACGTAAGCTATCTAATATTTCCTTCTCCGGAATAAAACGGTCATTACCGGGCTCATATACGCAAAGTTGGTTCGTATTATAGGTAATCCAAATACGCCCATCGGCGGTTTCTTGAAGCTCGGAGACATGCTCCTCCCTAAAAGGCAACCCGCTTTCCTTGTATTTATAATGCTTAAACTCATACCCATCAAAACGGTTCACCCCAGAAGTGGTACCCAACCACATAAACCCCTTCCGGTCTTTCAGGATACAAGTGATCTCATTGGAAGACAGACCGTCCTGTACTCCCAGACGGTTGAAAAGAATATCTTCCGCCGCAAGTCCGGATCCCAATATTCCCCAAGACAGGATCATTATGATACAGAGTAGAGTTTTCGTTTTCATACTTAGCAAATATAGATATTTCCCGAGAACGAACCAAACCAACCGGTATCTAATTCTGCTGCAATGCGGGTTGCAGTAAACATACACGTAAAGTATCCATATATAAGAACATGATTATTAAAAATTATCCCGTACATTTGTCTTTCGATTGGAATTGAAACGAATAAGGCGCAATGATTGTTGTAAGAGATTTTGACAGACTGAAAGGAAAGGAACTGGTGGCTACGATCGGATTTTTCGATGGTGTGCATCTAGGACACCGTTTCTTAATCGACGAGATGAAAGAGATTGCCAAAGCACGTAACCTGCCATCGGCCGTAATCACCTTCCCGGAACATCCCCGGGCTGTATTGCATGCGGATTACCAACCGAAGCTATTAAATTCTTTCGAGGAAAAGTTACAGCAATTAGAGACTACCGGAGTAGATTATTGCATCGTATTGGATTTTACGATCGAGCTATCCCGGCTCTCGGCCAAGGAATTCATTACCTCTATTTTAGCGAAGAGCCTGCATGTAAAGACCTTATTGATCGGATATGACCATCGTTTCGGGCACGATCGGACGGATGGCTTCGAGCAATATGTCGTTTATGGCACCGAATGTGGTATCGAGGTGCTGAAGGCATCTCCCTATGACGAAGGAAATACGGCCGTCAGCTCTTCCGAGATCCGGAAATTACTTCAAGCCGGAAATGTAGCTGAAGCCGCTTATTTACTGACCTATCCCTATCAATTGCTGGGCCATATCGTCAGCGGCTATAAAGTGGGACGCACGCTAGGATTTCCCACGGCGAATATACGGGTAGATGAGCCTTTTAAAGTCATTCCGGGTATTGGCGTATATGCCGTATGGGTGGAGGTGGAAGGCGAACGATATAAGGGAATGCTTTATATCGGTGACCGTCCGACACTCAATAATGGGAAGGACATATCCATGGAGGTCAACATTCTGGATTTCTCCGGAGATATCTACAATGATAGCATTCGTGTCTCATTCGTTCAATACGTACGCGGAGACATCAAATTCGATTCCTTAGAAGAATTGAAAGCCCAACTGGAGAAAGACAGATGCACCGTAAATAATTTATTATAATATGGAAAGATATTACGAAGCGATTGATTTATTAAAAGGCATGATCTCCCGTCCGTCTTTCAGCCGGGACGAGACCGCCGTAGCGGATTTCCTGCAAGCAGAATGGCAAAAGGCCGGACAAAAGGTGTTCCGCAAAGGCAACAACCTGTGGATCATCGCCCCGGATTTCGATTTCGGTAAACCGACCCTTTTACTCAACTCCCATATAGACACCGTCAAGCCCGCTTCCGGTTGGACCAAAGACCCGTTCACTCCCGAAGAGACCGAGGATGATCAATTATATGGACTGGGCAGTAACGATGCCGGGGCGAGCGTAGTCTCCCTCTATGAAGCCTTCTGTATCTTAAGCGAGAAAGAACAACCTTATAATCTAATCTTCCTTGCGTCTTGTGAGGAAGAGGTATCCGGGAAGAATGGCATTGAAAGCGCATTGGCCGAGCTTCCTCCTATCTCCTTCGCTGTCGTAGGTGAACCTACGGGTATGCAACCCGTCGTAGCCGAGAAAGGGCTAATGGTACTGGATTGCACCGCTATCGGAAAGGCCGGACATGCCGCACGTAATGAGGGCATCAATGCCATCACTTTAGCGATGAAGGATATAGAATGGTTCAGCACCTATCAATTCCCGGAGAAAAGCGACTTCCTCGGACCGGTGAAAATGACTGTCACCATCATCCATGCCGGTACACAACACAATGTCGTTCCCGATAAATGCGAATTCACGGTAGATATCCGCACCAACGAATTTTATACGAACGAACAGTTATTTGAGCTAATCAAGGAAAAGGTTCATTGCGAGATCAAGGCCCGCAGCTTCCGCCTTAGCTCCACCCGCACGGATCTGGATCATCCTTTTGTGCGACGGGCGATCTTGATGGGAAAAGAGCCTTTCGGCTCTCCTACGCTTAGCGACCAAGCCTTGATGCGTTTCCCCTCCGTAAAGATAGGGCCGGGAAACTCGGCACGTTCCCATTCCGCAGACGAATACATCAAGGGACCGGAGATCCGGGAAGCGATCGATACCTATGTAAGGTTACTGAATGGATTACAACTATAGCTTATGTTAAAAAAGATACTGGGGACAATAGGCTCGCGTTATCTGATAGCTTTCCTTAACCTAGCGCTGATCTTCATCAACGCGAAGGTGCTGGGAATCGAGGGCGTGGGGATGATCGGGTTGATCGTGGCCTCGGTAAATATAGCGGTAATCGTCAATGGGATTTTATGCGGGAATACGATTGTCTATTTCATGAACCGTTACTCCATGCGGACAATTTTCCTTCCCGCATATCTGTGGACACCTATCGGCTCTTCCCTAGCTTGCGGCTTCATGTATCTTACCGGGCTTTTACCCACCGGCTATCGGCTGGATATCTTCTTGTTGGCGATCTTGAGCTCTACGGTAAACGCCAATGCCCGCTTCTTGTTGGGTAAAGACAATATCAAAGGGTTTAATCTCACGTTTATATTGCAAGGAGGACTGCTATTTTTCGTCTTACTCTATTTCTATTATATATTGAAGCGCCTGGACGTACGGTCGTATGTCTGGGGATTATATGTCACGAACGGCATAGCCTTTATTGCCAGCCTATCGATGCTTGTTCCTGATTTCTTAAAGGAGACATCCCGGTCTTCCGGCAAATCGCTCTACGGTCTATTAAAAGAAATGTTTGCCTACGGCCTGTGGGCCGGCGCGGACGGATTGGCGGAAACCTGTACTACCCGACTCAATTATTTCCTAATACAACGTTTCGCCGGGTTGGGAAGTGTAGGCTTGCTAGACGCTGGGACCAAGATCTCCGAGAGTGTATGGAATATTAGTCGCAGCGTAAGTTTCATCGAATACAGTAGCGTGGCCAAGACCTCAGAGGCAACGGAACAAAAACGTATTACCTTACAGCTTTTCAAATTGACCTTTTGCGCTTTAGCCCTCGTGATGGGATGTATCCTATTGGTACCGGAATGGATATATACGGATTATCTTTTCAGCGCCGAGTTCAAAGGCATACGTAAAGTGATAGGCGGATTATCGATCGGAATCGTAGCGTTAGGCTGCAACAGCATCATCAGCCATTATTTCATCGGCAGCGGAAAGATCCGGTACAGTACGGCAAGCTCGTGCGTAGGGCTTATTGCCTTATTAATCTCCGGCTTTTTACTCATCCCGTCTTACGGGGTCGTAGGTTCCGCTATCACGACCAGTATCGCCTTTACCTCTATGCTGGTTTTCTCATTGACGGTCTTCTCCCGGCAAACACTTACACGCTGGAATGAGTTCCTTCCGGACAAAAAAGACTTCCAAGCTTGCAGAATTCATATACAAAAATCCTTGTAATTCTATCACGAATTTTATCGATAACGCTATCAAGTTCACGGAAAAGGGGACAATTACGCTTGAAATGATTTCGTGCAAGATACAGCTCTCGGGTTATCAAAACATAGACTGTACCTTATAAACAAACTCCATCCAAACCCAATAACGGATCGCTTTTCCTAAGAACATGGAGATCGCCACGACCCATATATTAGCCCGCAAGAAACCTAGAGCGACAGCGATAAAATCACCGATACCGGGAAGAAAAACAAAGAAGCCCATCCAAGAGCCTTTTCCCTTGATCCAATCCTGCACCTTCTGTAGTTTTACCGGATCGAGTTTGAGGTATTTCTCGATCCACTCTACCTTTCCCAACATCCCCAACCAATAGCAACTCATTCCACCTAAGAAATTACCAAGCGTAGCAGCGATCATGCAAGGCCAATATGCCGAACCCGCCAATAATACACCCGTCAATACGACCTCGCTGCTAAACGGTAAGATCGTGGCCGCTAAGAAAGAGGCGATAAACACCCCGATATACCCGTAGGCTATAAGAAATTCCATATACGTATCATTAATAATGCGATAAACATAACTACCGAGAAATGGAACAGCCAAAAGATATATTTCCCCCGGTTCACCGTAAAAAAATGGGCGATCAGGATAGACGCCGGTACACAGGCCATTTCCAGAAATTCCTCGGACGACTGCTCATAGATAAAGAACAATCCAAACGACCAAATGGCCATGACAATCAGAAAAGAAAGAAACTGACGAGTACGCAAATTATCCTCATACTCATGTGTAACGATGTTTAATGAGGCAATGATCGTTAATCCCGCCACTAAAACAATCTGTATCCAATCTATAATTCCCGTCCCTAGTACCGCAAGGAAACGGATCTTGAATAAGGAGGTGAAAGGTATGGTAAATGCCGTGAAATCCCGTTCCCAGACACACCATCCGAAAACAAACCAATAAACCGTCAAGATACCTAACAAGGAAGCGGCAAATGTCCGGATATTCAATGCCCTGAAATTATACATCCCCAACCAAAACAGCGGCAAGAACCAAAGGATGTGTATCCACAACAGACTTCCGATACTGATAATCAAGGATGCGTTATAAGCCTTATCCGTAGCGTCCGGGTCATGATAAGAGGTAAATAACTGATAAAGGGCCAATATCAAACAAAACACCCCGACAGATGTTGATTTCAAGGGAAAGAAATCCGGGTTTGTACTTGTCAACAAGGCATAGAAGAGAAAGGGAAGCAATGTCTTCTCACGAATCAACATCAACGCATAGTTTACCCGATGCACCAGAAACGCACCACCGGCCATCAGCAAAAAACCGATCAAATAGGTAAACAACTTACCCGGAAGAACCAGACAAAGGGCATTCCATAAAGGAGGAGCCGTCACCTCTCCATACACGGGATAGCCTACCGAATCCACATACCCCACGATCCAACAAAAAATACAAGCGCAAAGCATGTACAAATGGGTCATAGGTGTCGCTATAGTATATCTACGTCCGTAATATGAAGTTGTTCCTCTTGCCATATACCTTATTCTTTCATATTCACATCCTAAAGGAATGAAATAAGTGGCAAAGGTATGAAAATATTTCTATTTGTTCGTATGAGGATTCTATACGTTACGATATTGACGTTACGATTCTTTTTATATCTACTTCCTTTCTTTTTGATTCTTATTGACCATTAATCATGACAGGAACTGTTCGTGAATCGACCAAACTAGAAGGCGAGAACGGCGATAAAACGCTCTTTTGGATGAAAATATCCTCGTTTTCATGCACGAAAGGTGGCGAAAGCCTATATATAGTACCGTCAGGCAACGTCTATACTGCCATTGGGCATTATAAACAGTCATGAATAGGGTTGTTAGTAGTCGTGAATGGGCATCGTAACCCTATTAGAACCCAGTCGTAACCCTATTGGATAGCCCAAAGAAGTCAATGGATATGAATTAGGATGAATTCTTTTCGCTAGAATGAAAGGCGTTTTTTCGGTATTATACTATCAATGAAAGGATTGCTGATTTTTTCTTGCGAATTTGGCGACGAGCCGCACTTGGGTAGGGAAAAATCGATTCTCCGGAGGTTTCGTTTACAGTTTGTCAAAATGACAAATCGCTTATCGGATAGAAAGCTATCAATAACATCTTGAGGGTGTCAAAAGTCCGGTTTATTAGATTTGACACCCCCAAGTATAAACTACTTATTTAACGATCTGATACGAACCCGCACGATACTCGTGAGCTTGGCTTTCACCCGGAAGTGTCACGAGAGCGACCGCTCCTTCGGGAATGGTGAAATCCCAAATCCACTGGTCTCCCTCATACTTCCAAGAGCTCTTGATAATCCCTGCCGCCGAATTGTACTCCGCATTTACGAACTCCAGACGCTTATCGGGAATCGGCTTCATGATAATGCGCTTGAATCCTGGCTCCGACGTATCCGCAGAGATACCAGCCATGGTCTCCCACATCCATTCACATACACATCCATAGGCATAGTGATTAAAGCTGTTCATGCCTTGCGGTCCCATGCCTTTATCAAGCATATAGCTATTCCAACGCTCCCAAATCGTTGTCGCCCCATTATCTACCGAATACAGCCAACTCGGATTCTTGCGCTGGAAAAGAAGCTCGTAAGCGATATCGCTCATTCCATTCTCCGTAAGCGTAGGCATCAGGATAGAAGTACCCAAGAAACCTGTCTGAAGGCAATTGCCATGCTCGGTGAAGTTGTCACGCAGTCGTTTCATCATGTTCTCCTTGGCTACCCCTTCGACCAGCTTGTTCTTCAAGGCGAATAGGGCAGGCGTCTGCATGGTATTGAATATCGCCGTCTTAAATTCTCCGTCAGCATTCAAGAATTTATCCAATATATACTGTTTCGCTTGAGCAGCCATCGCTTCGTATTTCTCGGCATCCCGTCCCGTCGCACGAGCCATATCGCTCATCATTCCGGCATCTATAAGCCAGTAATTCGCACTTAGATAATTCCAATAATCATAGGCTTCCGGAAGCGTTCCGGATCCATCCTTCGCTGTATGTCTGCCGCTGCAACTCTCAAGCGGCTCGTAACTGAGCCAGTCGGCCCACTGGTAATTGCCATTCTCCGCGCTGAGGGCATGATGGTCATACTTGGTCTCGTTGATATGATTGAGATATTTCTCCATCGCCGCCCAGTTCTCATCGATAATTTGAGTGTCATCAAATTGCTTCCAGACAACCCAAGGCACGATAACTCCCGCATCCGACCAGCCCAAGCGGTTCATATCAGTAGGAGACGCACCGTATTGAGCCAATGGAGCGACACCGGGACACGCACCGGTTGGTGATTGTGTGTCACGCATATCACGCATCCATTTATGGAAGAAATCAGCGGTATTGGCAAAGAAAGTACCAGTCTCAGCAAATACCTGCGTGTCGGCGGTCCATCCCAGCCGTTCGTTGCGCTGCGGACAGTCGGTAGGAACCGAGAGGTAGTTGGAACGTTGTCCCCATAGGGTATTTGAGATCAACTGATTGACCAGTTTGTTGCCGGTCGTTATTGATCCGGTCTCCATCTGTTGGGTAATCGAGGAGACAGGAATCGACTGGATCGACCGGATACGTACCTCCTGATCGGCCGTGATCGATACGAAGCGATAACCATAGAACGTGCGATGAGGGCGATAGGTCGTATAGTCCTTATGATCCGCAAAGGTATAGTCGAGTAACATCCCGGTATCCGGAGTGCGTAGATTCAAGCGATGGCAACTACCTTCAGGCCCATCCATTCCTCGGCTCTTCGCACCATTTCCATCGTTCAATATCTCAGAAGGACGACAATTTAGTTGGGTACCCTCCTTTGCCATGAACTCGAAAGCAGGAACCGCCGCACAATTCTGGCCAAAGTCCACGACAAGTGTCTCGCCCGGATGAACTACCATTTCCTCGCCAGCCGCATATTCTTTCGTTATAACAACCTTTCCATAAGCATCTTCACTCTCTCCGGTGACCCCTTTCCATAGATAGGCCTTTTGAGGAGAAAGCGCCAAATCTTCACGAAAATAGACCTCACCTCCATTTGAAGGAAGTATCTCTCCCTCAAATTCCGTATTCTTTTCCGGTGTCGAAAGCTTATCGAGCGTATCGTATCCCGGTAACTCACGGGCATCATATTCCTCACCATCAAAGATAGCGGCATGTTTGACCGGTCCGGCGATCCCGGCTTTCCAATCGCTCGTATTGGAACCTAAGTACGCCTTGCTACCATCCGCATAGGTAAGCTCAAGCACTCCACGGAAAGCGACCTTGGTACCCACCATCCCTTGCTGACCGCTGTATGTGATGATCTTATCGGCCCACCATCCCGGTGTCACCTGCACAGCAAAAACATTCTCCGCTCCCGCCTGTTTCGACAGGGCATTGCTTACCTCATACGTAAACGAACGCTTCGTCTTGTAGGGATGCGTAAAACCCGGTTTGAGAATCTCTTCTCCGATCAACTTCCCATTCACGTATAACTCGTACACACCCAAGCCCGTGGTCATCCAGCGTGCCGAGGTTATCTCTTTTTCATTCCTTACGACACTCACGAACCAAGCGGCACCATCGGCCGCACGCTCATTCGATCCGTTGATCTCACCCGTTATGACAGGTGCATTTGCCACGGATATCCATTCGGAATGGTTCCAAGCGGCATCATCCAATGCGGAGACACGCTTCCCCGATTCGTTCGTCTGATCGGTCGAACATGCATAGAGAGCCGCACAAACAACCCCTAAAAGCAATAGTTTTCGTTTTTTCATACGCATATTCTCTCTAATTGTCATTTACAGATCAAATCCGATATCCCGACGGAAATACTTCTTATCGAAATCGATCTGCTTAGCTCCGGCAAAAGATTGGGCCAAAGCCTCTTCCTTATTAGCCCCATACGAACTGACCGCAATCACACGGCCGCCATTCGTCAGGATCTGGCCGTCTACCAGCTTCGTTCCGGCATGGAACACTATATTGTTCGAGGATACGCCATCCAATCCCGTGATTACCTTATTCTTCTCGTAAGCCTCCGGGTAACCGCCGCTTACCAACATAACCGTAACCGCCGCACGAGGGTCCTGTACCAATGTACGAGCCGCTAAATCGCCTTCCGCTACCCCTTCCAGCAAATCAACCAAATCGCTTTGGATACGAAGCATGACTACCTCTGTCTCCGGATCGCCCATACGACAATTGTATTCTATCACCATCGGCTCATTCTTCACATTGATCAGACCCAAGAAGATGAAACCTTTATAATCGATATGCTCCGCTTTCAATCCCTCTACGGTAGGACGGATAATACGCTCGTCCACCTTCGCCATAAAGACCTCATCCGCAAAAGGAACCGGGGAAACAGCTCCCATTCCACCTGTGTTTAAACCCGTATTGCCCTCACCGATACGCTTATAATCTTTCGCTACCGGAAGCACCTTGTAATCGTTGCCATCCGTCAAGACGAATACGGAGCATTCGATACCATCCAAGAACTCCTCGATCACGACCGTCTTGCTCGCGTCGCCAAACATTCCGCCCAGCATATCTCCCAACTCTTTCTTGGCTTCCTCCAAGTTATCGATAATCAGTACCCCTTTACCGGCAGCCAATCCATCCGCTTTCAATACATATGGAGCGGAAAGAGATTCCAAGAACGCATAGCCTTCCTCTAGGTTTTCAGTGGAAATACTCTTATAACGAGCGGTCGGGATATGATGACGCATCATAAACGCCTTGGCGAAATCCTTGCTACCTTCCAATTGGGCACCTTCCCCACTCGGGCCGATCACGGGGATGGAGCTTAATGCCTCGTCCTTCTTGAAATAATCATAAACACCCTTCACCAATGGATCCTCGGGACCTACCACGACCATATTCACTTGGTTCGCCAACGCAAAATCCTTGATAGCGGCAAAATCATCCGCTTTAATATCCACGTTGGTTCCTACCAACGCTGTTCCCGCATTACCGGGAGCGATAAATAACTTATCAACTTTCGGGCTTTGAGCGATCTTCCAAGCGATCGCATGCTCACGCCCACCAGAGCCTAATAACAATATATTCATATCTCTTCTAATTTTCAATTCTCAATTCTCCATTTTCAATTCCCAAGGTAGTCATCGAAATACCTCGTAATCTTCTCATGCAAATGCGGACGGTCCTTACCGGTCACATTATGCTCATGGCGAGGATACACAAAGTAATCCGGATACGTATCAGCCTCTACGCAAGCCTTTAAGAAACCAAGGCTGTGTTGCCACACTACCACCGGATCGATATCCCCATGTATCATCAACAGATGGCCTTTCAGATTACCGGCCTTCAGTTTCAGGTTCGCGTTCTTATAACCTTCCGGATTATCCTGCGGGCGATCCATATAACGCTCGCCATACATAATCTCGTAATTGCTCCAGTCGATAACCGGCCCTCCGGCCACGCCCACCTTAAAGATCTCCGGATAAGTCAGCATCAAGTTCGTTGTCATAAAACCGCCATAACTCCAGCCATGTACCCCGATACGGTCGGCATCCACATAAGACAAAGATTTCAGGAACTCGACACCCTTCACTTGGTCCGCCATCTCATTGATACCCAAATTACGATGAATCACGCTCTCAAAAGCATGTCCACGATTTGCCGAGCCGCGGCTATCCACGGTAAACATCACATAACCTCTCTGTGCCATATAGAGGTCCCAACCACGAGCCCCGTTTTGCCAGTCGCCCGTAACAAGCTGTACTTTAGGGCCTCCATATACATAGACAATCGTAGGATACTTCTTCGTCTCATCCAAATCCGGCGGTAAAGTCAACCGGTAATTCAAGCGAGTCTTACCATCGGCAGCAAGGATATGTCCAACCTTGATCCGCGGCATCCGATACAATTTAAAGGGATCCGGAGCGGAAAGTAAGGTAGAAATCACTTTAGCGTCCTTTACACGGATTAAATCGATATCCCTCGGGGTAGAAGGAGAACTTACATAATCAATCGCATATTCGCCGGAGGGACTCAGCAACCAACGGTGCACGCCCACTTTCCAACTCAAGCAATTCATGATATCACCCGTTCTCAAATCCGTCTCCCAAATATAACGTTGCATCCCCGTTCCTTGCATATTCGGAGATACGGGATGAGGTGCCGTTCCCTCGAAAATCACCTTATTTCCGTCTTTGCTAAAGCCTAGCACCTTGGTAACCACCCATTCCCCACCGGTTAGCTTCCTTAATTCCTTTCCGGTCGTATCATACAGATATAGATGGTTATAGCCATCCGCCTCACTCTGCCAGATAAACTTATCCGGATCGTTCGGCAAGAAAAGCACGGGATGCTGCGGCTCCACATAACAACGATCCGTCTCGGTAAACAGATCAGCCTCTTTCTTTCCCGTCAAGGCAGAGTACCGCACCAAATGCATCTCGTTCTGCTCACGATTCAACTCAGCGATATAAATACTCTTCTCATCCGGACTCCAAGCGATATTTGTTAAATATTTCTCTTTCGGCAAGCCTGTCTCCAACCAAACCGTCTGCCCGGTAGCTACCTGATAGACACCCACCGTAACCTCATGGCTCTTCATTCCAGCCATCGGATATTTATGAGGAACCGGCGTAGCGCAACGAGTATCGATATTCACCAGCGGGTAAGCGGTCACCATACGCTCATCCATACGATAAAACGCTAGAGCCGAACCTTTAGGAGACCAAAACATACCTTTCGTAATCCCGAACTCCCGTTGATGGACAGCCTGTCCGCATACGATTCCATCCTGTGTTTCACGTGTAACAATCGTATTTCGTCCATCCGGGGATAAAATATGCACATTGTTTCCCTCCGTAAAAGCTAAGTTATTCGTAGCCGGGCAAAAGTCATAATTCGCCCAGTTATTCTTCAAAGCATAATCAGCGACTACCTTATTCTTCTTATAGTCATAATGAATCCGGTGCTGTTTGCTAGTAAAAGCCAAGACCGAACCTCTTTCATAGGGTACCAAAAAGCTAGGCAAGGAACCAACCGTCTGCAGATTTGCCGCCGTCAAGGCCCCATTCAGTCTTTCCAACGAAAAAAGGACCTCTTCTTTTTTCCCCGGCTTAGCTCCTAACACGCTATCTCCCTTAACATATAAGTACTCGTCCCCGCACCATCGTAACTGTTTCAAGTCACGAGGTACGAAGCGGCTATACGTTTTTCCTCCCGGAATCAAGTCGTGCAAGGAGAGTTGCTTATCTTGGGCGGTAATCGACATCGTTAATAAAATCAGACATAGGCTTATGAATAAAGATGATTTAATCCTCATAATCATCATACCCTCTCCGTTTTATAGGCTTTATAGGTTTGCTAAATGGGCGCTTTCCATCCCGCTTATGATCGCCAAACCCTTTCTTACGGTCATCCTCATCCCGATAACGCATTTTCACAGGACGTTCTCCTTTTGGCTTGATCGGCTTACGAACCGGGGCATCCACGAATTTCTTGCGGACCGGACGGTCCTCTCCCCGATCCTCTCCAAAGATACGTTTCCCCGGAATGGAAGCGAAACGCTCCTCATCATCCTCGCTATGGGCAGCGGCGAAACGACGCTCCGGACGATCCACACGACCCGTACGGAAGTTTGGACGATCATTGCCTCTACGCTCGAAAGAGCCTTCCGATCTGTGCGGACGCTCCTCTCCATCCTCATTCAATGCCTTTTTGAAGTCCTTATTGGTTCCCTCAAATAACTCATAGCAACGGTATTCGCACTCCAAGGAACCGTTCATCAATTTGATCTTCTCGCTCGGGCGCAAGCCGATCTTATCGAAACATTCATCTTTATAGCTCAAAATCCAAGCCTTATATCCCATGAACACATGTTTCAAACGCTCGCCGATCATATTATACAATCCCAATAGATCACGAGATGATATACGCTCTCCATAAGGTGGGTTCGTCACCAATATACCCGGCTTCGGAGCCTCTGTATATTGTTGGAACGGTTTCACCTTCAGATCGATATATTTCATCAAGCCAGCGCTACGGATATTCTCCAAGGCGATATCGATAGCGGCTTGGGAAATATCGGAGCCATAGCAATGGAAAGCGAACTCACGCTCCCCGCTCTCATCATTATAAATACGATCGAACAATTCCTCATCATAGTCCACCCATTTCTGGAAAGCGAACTCTTTCCGATGAATACCCGGAGCGATATTCAAGGCGATCATGGCAGCCTCGATCAACAATGTACCGGAACCACACATCGGATCTACGAAATTAGATTCTCCTTTCCAACCGGTTTTTAGGATCATGCCGGCAGCCAACACCTCATTCAACGGAGCTTCCGTTTGATCCACCCGATAACCACGCTTGTGCAAAGACTCGCCGGAGCTATCGATAGATAAGGTACAATCGTTATGCGAAATATGGATATTGATATATAAGTCCGGGTTATTGACACGAACGGACGGACGCTTCTTGAACTTCTCGATGAAATAATCCACGATAGCGTCTTTCGTACGGTAAGCGACAAACTTCGAGTGATTGAAATCCTCGGAATAGATCACCGAGTCGATCGCGAACGTCTTGTCCAGCGACAAATACTTCTCCCACTCTACCTTTTTCACCTCTTTATAAACGGTATCAGCATCTTTGGCCTTGAAATGATAAATCGGTTTCAGAATGCGCAGGGCAGTACGGCAGTGGAAATTCGCTTTATAAAGCAATTCCTTATCACCCGTAAAGGAAACCATACGACGACCGATCTGCAAGTCGTTGGCACCTAAAGCTAATAACTCCTCGGCCAAGATCTCTTCCAACCCGTATAGGGTTTTGGCCACCATTTCAAATGTCTCGCTCATTTTAATTGAAAATTGAGAATTGAGAATTGAAAATTATTCCCAATTGCGTATTACGTTGTTTATTATTAATTATTCTCATTTCGCTCTCTGACATGCTTCGATCTCCTTCCAGCTACCCTCTTGATAATTTTCAATTCTCAATTTTCAATTGTGTAACCGTACTCCCTGCCGGTACATCCTCCGCTATCCAGACGTTACCACATATCGTAGCCCCTCTGCCAATCCGGATTTTACCGATTAAGGTGGAATTAGAATATACTGTCACATGATCTTCCAAGATAGGATGACGGGCTACGCCACGGATAGCGTTACCGTTCTCATCGGGGGGAAGTTTCTCTCCCGCCAAGCTGACGCCCTGAAAGATTCGGACGTAATTGCCGATCACGCTCGTCTCGCCGATCACCGTACCCGTCCCGTGGTCTATCGAGAAATGATGACCGATCTTCGCGCCCGGATGGATATCGATACCGGTCTCGGAATGTGCCATCTCCGTAATCATACGAGGAATATAAGGAACCCCGAGCTTATACAATTGATGGGCGATCCGGTAATTACCGATCGCCCGGAAACCGGGATAACAAAATATGACCTCACCTAGATTTTGAGCGGCGGGATCGCCATTGAAAGTCGCCTCCACATCCGTAGCCAGCAGACCGCGAATCTCCGGAAGCGTAGAGATGAAAGCCTCCGAAATAGCCTCTGCCTCAGCGGAGATCTTTTCTTCCGGGCAAGTCACGCAAGATGTATCCGCGAAACAAAGTCCCGCATAAACCTGCTTGGATAATAAAGAATGAAGAGTCTCAACATTTACGCCCGTATGAAAACGGATCGTCTGTTTACTGATACGGGCATTCCCATAATAACCGGGGAACAGGATCGCACGGCATAGATCGATGATCTCTTTCAGCACCTCGCCCGAGGGCAGCGCCTCCTCATCCCTGTACGCATGGAACAATTGTTTATACGATGCCTCATCCGACAGCTTCTCCACCGTATCGCCCAATACGCTACTATGCCTCTGTATATCCATTATTTGCGGAATATTCTTTATAATGCGCAAAAATAGTATTTTATTTGAGAACACCTTCACGAAGAAGCATCAAAAATACAGCCAACGACTAATATTACGTTCTATAGCGCTAAATTCCACGCCAACCTTTATCAACTTACGCCCATCCGCCTGATAGGGAATCAAATAACCTTTCTCATCGATTTGCCGTATGGCTTCCTCGGCGGTTCCGTTCAACTTGAACTCAAAGACGTAAATGTATTTTGGTGTTTTAACCACCGCATCCGCACGTCCTCTGGCACTTCGCACCTCCGCCTCAGTAAATTGCCCCATCAACTTAAAGACCAAATAGAAAACCACTTGATAATGACGTTCGGTCTTATCGTTCAACTCATACGGGAAATCAGCGAAGAAAGCTTGGAGACGGGAAAGGAAAGCATCTATATCCTTTGTCCGTAATTCTTGTACAAATTTACCAATATAAAAACTCTGCTCTTCCTTGGAAATGGAGGTATAGTAAGGGACTAAGAAATTAATAAAACCATATTTTACTTCTTCGTTCGGAAATTCCAATAAATAATTACGAAATTCCCGATCATAATCCTTTATCGTCAAATATCCACTCTGATAAATCAACGGAATCGGATTATTGGTGTTTACTCGATATTCAGTGAATGAAGTAGCAGGCGCCTCGATACCATCTATCAAAAGCCGTAAATCATAATTACTTTTACGGAGGAGGCTCACCAAAAAGGTCGGCGTACCCGTCTGAAACCAATAACTCTCCAACTCCAGCTTATTGAACGCATTCAGTACACTGAACGGATTAAACACTCCCACTCCATCTTGATGGAAATGATACCCATCATAATTACGTTCCATCCGCTCTACCACCTCAACAAACGACCAATTATTCTTTTTCCCGAAGGCTTCTATCTCCGGTACAAAATTCGTCGCTAACTCTTCCCGTGTTATGCCACAAAGCGTTGCGAATTGCCAGTCCATGCTAATATCGTTCAACTGGTTCAAGTCACTAAACACGCTAACTTGAGAGAACTTTGTCACCCCGGTTAGGAATACAAAGCGCAAATAGCGATCCGCACTTTTCAACACCCCATAGAACGCTTTCAACATTAGGCGATACTCCTCTTGTAATTTCTCATTATCAAATGATTGCAAAAGAGGCTTATCATACTCATCCACTAAAACGACCACCCGTTTTCCTGTCTGTTCACAAATCAAGCGTAACAAGGTAAACAAACGGTCATCAATCGTCTCATCCGCATCACTAGAACCATATATAGCCTCGTAAACAAGCAACTGCCTATCCACAAGACGAATCAGATCCTCCCCTGTATCAAATTTCTTGGCATTCAAATCCAAATGGATCACCGGATACTCAATCCAATCCTGTTCCAACCGTTCGATAGCCAATCCCTTAAACAGATCTTTTCTTCCTTTAAAATAAGCCTCAAAAGTAGAAAGCAAAAGGCTCTTTCCAAACCTACGGGGACGACTTAGGAAAAACGGTGTCTCCAACGAGGCCATCCGCCACACCCATTCCGTCTTATCCACATATACATAATTCCCTTCCCTTATCTTCTCGAAGGTCTGTATACCTATCGGCAGTTTGCGTACGATACTGTTTGTCATTATCTTTTCACTTTTGTTCCAAAGATAATTACTATTCTTGTCTTCCACAAGTTATTTACATCTCCAATCAGGAACTCGCTTTCGAGAAAACGGGGTTTCAGCCTGTCAAGAATATCATTTACAACAGGTATTTTACCACATCCAATACTCCACTTTCATCTTGGGCCAAGGCGACCAAAAAGCGATCGGAGGAATCTACGGCGATCCTCTTTATTGAACGATCAAAATACAATTGCTTCTTTAACTTGCCATCCCAAGAAAGAACCAGCAATGTGGATAAATTAGAAAAATCCACAGAACCATCGTACAAGCAATATACATACTGATCCGTACCGCATATATCGATAAAGCATTTCGTCGTTCCAAGAACATCCACTTGGGTGTCATTTTTCTTCAATAAAGGCACGATAGGCTCCTTCCCATACGTAAAGCTCCTTTGATAAGTTCCCTTCAAATCGTAAAAATCAATTCGATTAAAGAAGCGCAAGGCAGCAACCACACTGTTTTGCCGCTCATTCACACAAAGATTAGGCAAATAAGCGATGTGCTTACAAAAACGATATGTTCTTGCTACTTTTGGTGACTCCACCCAATAAATTCCCTCTTCCCGATTCGCATAGCAGAAAGGACCATAAACATTTTTCTCTACGATCGGAACCGCATAAATTTCTTTCGTAGTAACATTATAATGTGTAGAGGGAACAAGTTCTGGTATTAGTATATATTTCCGATCAAAACGCAAAGAATCCGCCAGCACCTGCATCTTATTAAATGTAAGTTGGTTATCCACAATCCAGAACTCGTCCTTTCTGGCGGTTTCTTTTGTATTTGACTTCATAAACTCCGGGTTAGAGAAATAAGTGGCACCATATCCTTTCAACGCAAACGCATGCAGGTGCGACAAATCATCTTTGTCGAATACTTGAATGATCGTATCACACCCACGAGCCAACAACACCAAATAAGACTCGGTAAGACCAATCCCATCATAGCATACACCAGAATCCCCTTTCATTAACAAATTTCCCTCTAGCCGTTTTTCTTCTCTTTCCGCATCGGAACAAGCGAGAAGAAACAAAGCGAAGAATACAATAATCCCATACAATACTCTCATGACCTTTCTATTTTAAATAAACATAAGATCGGATTATCTTCCTGTGTACGATTCTCCGCTATCCGTCTCAAATCCTCATAATGTATCTGATTACGCAACAGCACCGTCGAACTAATCTTCCCGATAAAATAATCTTTATACACTCCGCAAATACCGTAAAAGCCTGTCAACCCCGTAGCCCTTATGAAGTTGGGGAACGCATACGAGAATGCCTCTTTCCTATCCTTGTCATAAAATCCGAAGTAAGTTACCTTATCGCACATATAGGTCGCATGCAGGATCCGTTCGGTCTCCAGCAGCCCAAAAGAATTTACATAGCCGGAGCGAAACAGATCGCCAGAGAAATCTCTCCCGCCTCTCCCTTTCTCCTTGACATACTCGATAGGAGGCATACTTTTATCTCCGAAGCGAACTTTATAAGCAGGCTCCAACATCCCGTCCTTCACTTTCCACACTTCGGGGGTAAAGGGGAAATGCGCATACCAATCCCCAGCAAAGGCATGCAACGTCTTGCTCCCATTGATCGTATGGCCGGACGTGAAATAAGCCGGTCCCAACAATGCGTCTTGCTCTCCTTTCCTGTCCGTGGCTTTCAGATAGAAGTTTTCCCTTTGCGGTGTCGCAAATCCCAAAGGATAATACCAAATCCAATTCTCCTTATCCAAAGGGGCGCAGTCCACAAAATAATCAGCTACATCTTGCGTGGATATATATTGATAGGTATCCAGATCATAACGCAATAAGGCCGTCCCACCAAAATCCACCAATGTCAAGATTCGCTCTTTCTCATCCACGAAAAAGTGAGTTAGATAGAGATACTCTTCCGGCCCTTGTCCCCGCAAGCCTACACGAGTAATAAAATTTCCTTGATCACTGAATACAAAAAGCGCATTTATCTCATCACTTCTATCGAATACAAAAATACGATCGTCCACCCAGCAAACCCGGTAGAGATCTTTTAACAGCACGCTATCCTTCGTCTCCAAAGGAATGAATCTGCATTCCAAATGTTCCTGCAAGCCAACCGTACAATCGTTTCCGAAATCCACCACGCCCCACTCTTCCGATCGATTCTCGCATGCGGTCAAAATGGAAGCCAGACTTATCATCACTAAATAATATAGTTTTCTCATGTTTCTCTTGTATTAAGATCCAGATCAATGGCAATGCTATCCTCTTTTTTAATCTTGGTATAACATACTTTCATAAATACTAAGAATTATGCAACCCGTTGGCTGAATTAAAAAGTTAAGATAATTACGATGAAAAAGTCGTGTATATTGCTGATATTTAGTAAATTACAGGTATTAAACTTTTAATATACAATCATCGTATGCACAACCTATATGCAATATTCACAAAATTTCTCGACATCTGCAAGCAAATGTCAAGGAACTTAGTCAATGAACAAGGTAATATACCCCGCAGGGGAGTCGTACCCAAATTCTCAGATCTAGAGGTTGTTGCCCTCAACCTGACATTCGAGGCAATCGGCATTGACAGTGAAGCGCTTCTTTTTGTCAAGCTTCAGGAATAGAAACCTTATTTTCGCAACTATGCGATCAGTTTATGATGATACGAAATTACGCAAAAAATACGGACGGGTTCTTCATCCAGATTATCGGAAAGATTAGCGCACTGACAATCCTTCAATAATATTAACCATCAAAATAAGAAACCAATTGGCAGAGTTAAATATGCGCTAATTTAATTCCGCCAACGAGTATGATGCATTTCTTTTCTAATAGCAGAGAGCAGCAAATCCCTATTCTCACAGCTAAACATATAACATTTTCCACTTTTTGTTTTTACCCAAAAGGCCTGTGAATAATCTCCTACATAAGCCATATATTTACCTAAGCTTTTATTCCTGAAGATCCCCAAATAACCGAGAAAGCCACCGCTTCCGAATAGTCTCAAATTTAATTCTTTCTCATCATAAGCTTCGATCTCTGCGACTTGATCTAATTCAATGCTGAACTCACCGATTAACTTCCGTAACACTAGACGATCCGCCTCCAATTCCAGCCGGTCCGGTGCCCAAAACAAGCAAGGAATCATAAAAAGAGGCATAAGATATATAGCAATCCGCTCCCAAAAAGATCGAGTGTATAGGAGCAGGAATACACATATAACCACATAGATTAAGACTATAAACGTCGTCATGAACCAAGTGAAGCTATCCCATTTTACATTTAGACTTATCATAACAAATACAGTTATCCTTGTAAAAAACAGATACAAGGTACGGCTAATATTGTATATTTCCAAAAGAATTTCAAATCTTCCTTCATTATCTTCAAGATATGAGATATGTAATTTAATTTCACCAATGGGTTTAGTGTATAATTTTCAAAAAGCGATCCCATTGTACGTTTCCTGTATAAGGATCAATTGTTTTCCAGACAAAAGCAGCCTTTCCCACAATATATTCTTCCGGTAATAACCCCCAATTCCGAGAATCTAGTGAATTACCTCTTTTATCTCCGACCATAAAGTAATAATTTTTAGAGAAACAATATGTATCTATTTGCTTGCCATTTAAATAAACTATTGAATCCCGATATTGGAGCCCCCCCTTTTGTTCCCATTCTATCAATTTGCGATAGATGATAAAATTCATTTGATTCATTGTTATACACTTACCAGCTTTCGGTATATATAACGGAGCAAAATTCATGGTAGTCCAACCGATGATTGAATCATGTGGAAAACTTTGAAATTCTCTCTGAGCAACTATATGTGGTAAGGCGTTCATGATTTTCACTTTATGTGAAATATTTGTCGTTATTTGTTTATGGGCATTCACTTTTATTATTCCATCAACAATGGTTAATGTATCACCAGGTAATCCTACACACCGTTTAATATAATATTTCAGAACATGCAGCTCTAATTTCTCTCGATTATTAGGATAAGGACAATTAAAAACTAGAACATCATTATGACGTACTGCCCTTATTCCTGGAAGACGATAAATATCAACAGGTTTTAAATTTAAAGATGTATTCAAATCAAATAATCGAGCCCCTATCATAGGTTTCCACACAACCACGACATCGCCTTTTATTAATTCAGGTTCCATAGAATCACTTGGTATATGAAAGCTCGAAAATAAAAAGATTTGAAATAATACCCTTATAATCAATATGCACAAGACAACTACAACGCTATTTATGAAATAATTTAATATATTTACAAATATATTCTTGCGATTATTCACCATTTACTTTATAAATGAATTAGCTGCAATAAGATATCACAATCCTCATTCTTATCTGAATCTACCACTCTACACCACAATTTATCATTGAGATAAAAAACCGATCTACTTTCAGACTGGATGGAATCAATATCATTCACTAAATATTCAGAAGTGATCAATTGATTTGTTTTCCTATTCAAGAACACCCATCTATAAGGATTCTCCTGTTCATAATAATAGTAATTCATCAATAAACAGTCTTCAGACATACTAAAATTCCACATCATCGCAAAATTCTCCCAACGATAGGTAGCCGGGTCTTTTGCTCGAAGCTCATCACTCAAACGTTGTTTGAGGTCAAAGCTATATAAAGTATATAATGTATCAGATGTCATGTACATCATTCGATCGTAAATACGATCATAATAAAACAACTCATCTCCCCGACGATTAAAATGCGTATTGAAAAACACGAACTGATCATCTTCAGGTATATCCAACGGAAAATCCTTTAATATATTATTAAGACTATCTGTCATCCAAATGCCATATTTAACCTTTCGGGCGTAATAGGGATGCACAAAAAGATTCCTCTCATCTTTAAGAACCGCAAAATCCCAAACATACACATCTGTATCATACGACTTAATAAACTGTCCGCTATATGAATATTTCTTTATTTTCATCGAACTCATATCATAAACACAAATTTGATTTAAATGAGGATCTATAGAGAACGCAGAGACATCACTAAACTCTTGAGGGGCTTTCCCATAATAATTAATATTACTAACTAATTTTCCTTGTGATGTATAAACGAATATACCGCCCTTCTTTCTATCTAACAGACATATCGTATCACCATCTATATAAATTCGTTCAATCTCTGAAATAAGACAAGAATCATCTTCCAATCTTATGTAATCTAAAGATTTAGCGAATTGTGAATATTGGATGGATTCCACCTTATCCTCAAGATTGACAACGATACTTGCCTTCTCTTCATTATAGCAAGAGACTAAACAAAGCAAAGACAAAAAAATTAAATATTTCATATTCCATCTTTAATATTTATAATCATTTTTCAATTAATAAGTGTAAATATACTGATATAAAGTACTTTTTTTAATTATGATAATAACAACACAAATACAAATCGTATATACCCACCCATCTTATATTCTTTTCATGATTAACTTATAATTCAACAATCTGAACAAACACTACTACACTCATATTCATAACATTAGTATTCACAACAAGCTTTCGGTTCTCCTCGACATCTATACCCTAATTAATCTATTCCATCACCTGCACCTACTTTCCAAATTACAAAATAGAAACAATTTCTATAGCTTAATGAATCATCCTAAAAATCTGACTCCAAATTGGCTCATTAATATTAAAATCATGGAATTTTAAAACAAAAGCTACTCGACCTACAATAAACACATCGGGAACTACCCCCCCAATAACGACTGTCTTGTGAACTCTTTACATTATCTCCTGCCATAAAATAATAATTATGTTGAAAACTGTAATTTGAAATGTACTTATCACCTAAATAAAAACAACGCTTTTGAGGATTAAAAAATAACTGCTCTTTACTCTCCCACTCAATTAATTTTTTATAGAGCGCATAATGAATTGAATCAATGAAAATTTCAGAACCTCGTTTAGGAATAAATAGAGGCCCAAAATCTTTTACGTTCCAATTTAGCAACGAATCATTGGGATATGTATCCCACAAATTCTTCTGTCTCAAAATTTCCTCAGAAACATTACTCCATCTTTTTTGAGACTGTAGATCTCCTAAAAAACCTCGATATCCAGAAAGGTGATAATATCCATCAATAATGGAAATCGTATCACCAGGTAGAGCTATACACCGCTTAACATAATAACTCATTATATGCATTGATATTTTATCTAACCCTCTGGCATATGGATAATTAAAAACCATAATATCCCCACGTTCTGCTTCTCTAAATCTCAATATACGATATATCTTCGGTTGTTTTCCGTCTAAAGAAACAAAAAGATTAAATAAACGTACACCCATCCAAGGCCTCCAAACAACAACTATATCTCCCGATTCTATTCCTGGATTCATTGAATGAGAAGGTATTTTAAATGAAGCGAAAAAAAATATTTTGCATACTAATATACAAACAATAACAAATACAACTATATTAAGTAGCCTTTTCAATGTAAATATTCCCTTATTCACACCTCGTTCATTCATAAAAGACCAAACTTAGAATAATTATCACTTAATAATAGAATAATCATAAGCTAACAAGAAATCAAAATCTTCAAATAAATTCCATGTATAAATTTTTTTGTTTTTTTCATCAATTTTGCAACGCAAAAAATCATGTTGCAAATCAATAAGCGCAACTGGTTCGCCATTACGATTATATACTTCCAAAAGCATATCAAATTTTCTTTTTCCTAAGTTAATAGGAAAAGGTTGAAGCTCTTTAAATAGATAACCTGAATATTGAGCAAAGATAAAATCAGAAGAAAGATAAACATACATATAATACAAAGTGTTATCAAAAATTGATATCTTAGGAATACTTTCACTTTCAATTACACTTTCCCTCATACTAATATTTCCAATAGCATCTACTTCTCCCCTTACTAATTTATTTAGATAATAAAATCCAACAATTATATTTTGATTATTATATGCAAAATGAAAACCATCAAAAGACAAATTGTAATCACTATTCATATTTTCTTTTAAATTAGTTTTAAATTGAAACGAATCTACAATTTTATTTACATTTAGGTTATATGATTGTATTTTATTATCCAACGTGGAAAATATAATAATAGAATCACTGTGATAGTAAATTTCTTGAAGAGGTCTTTTATCTTCTATCTCAACAATTCGTTCCTCAATAATTGATTCTTGTTCTTTTCCAATTTGATATTTCAACAATTTAAACGTAAATTGATCAAACACAGACAAGCTATTTCCTGAAGGATTTTGAATCAATTCTGGAGCAATATAATCTTTTGGACCGTGTCCTTTATTAGCAAAACTATATAAAAACTCAAAAGAAGATAAAGAATATACAAAAAATATATTTTCCCTTGAAACAAGTTCATTCATTATTACCAAATAATCATCTAAAACTATTATATCTACAGGTTTTATAATTTCATTTATTTTATATTTAACTGGATTCATTTTATACCTATTAACAAAAATATTATTATCAACTCTTTTTGAGTCATCAACACATGATAACATCACAGATATAAATAAAATTAGGATATTTACATTTCGCATTTTGTTATATTTTAACAGAGCTATTAAAATAGCTCTGTTTTGACTTACTATTTTTAGCATCCCCATCTGTCACAACAAGAAAAATGATCATAATTACAATCACATTCTAAAATCTTGCTCATTCCCCAACCTATACTTGAACATCCATTGGAGCATTTACTACCACTACCACCTCCTGGCTCTCCAGGGGGAGCTGCATTATCATCTGTATCAGGATCTTTGGCCAATGCTTCAATATTATCTAAAACTAAATCAGATAGCTCTGATCTATTTTCATAATAATTAAAAAACACACTAGTTAAAACCAATCCTATGACAACAATAAATATACTTTTTTTCATATTCAATTTTTTATTATTAACGATTATTTCAAAATACCTTCAATCACCAAAAATACATTTTTAGACAACCTCCTTTCTTTTAATTATTTTCACTTCACTATTCCTGCAAAGTTAAGCACTAGTTGCTTTTCAGGAATATTACCATAAATTGTAATTGTTCGTAAGAACTCTCCCTCTTGCTCTGCCTCGTACTGAACAGTAACTACTTTATCCTTACCAACAGGAATCTCTTTCCAATCGTAAAAAGCCTCTATACAATCACAGGAAGTTGTGACACCTCTAATATAAAACGGATACTCCCCTCTATTATACAAAGTGACTATTTGTTCTTTAACTGTTTTTTTAGAAACAATTCCAAGATCATAATCAAACACATCTACTTTAACAATTGTATTTAGAAGTTTTTTTTCATTAAAACAATTTTCTATTTTCTTTAAATACAAATCTTGAATATTTAGATTATAAATAGGATTTCCAATTATACACACTTTATTTTCTTCATCCAACATAAATGTTTGAAAAGAATTATACTTAGGGAAAGTATTTAATTTATTAAGCTTATCATCTTTATCAATACAAACAGGATAATCAAATTTATTACGTTTCAAAATATAATAAATCTCCTTATCATATTTAGTATTGAAAAAAAATATAAAAGGGACTCCCTTATTGCTAATAGAATCTACCGTTTTAATAAATTTCTTCCACTTAGGTAATTGCAATTTACAACTAACACACCCTATGGAATCAACATAGACCAACACTTTATAACTTGATTGTGGCATCTGATAATCAATAGTATCTATTGCATATCTCGTGAAAATACAATCAGTCGGAAATTCTATAGTTTTTCCATGCCACTCTTGAACCATCTGAACATCTCTTTTCTCATACTGATTTTGACAAGCATATAAAAGGGAACAACTAATCCCTAAAATAAAGTAAAGTATAATTTTCATTTTTCCGAAACCATTTAAAATTGATTGAGTCATTAAGATAAATAGTCAAATAAATATACTCCCATACAAAACATTATGATAAAAGTCATCCAATTCAAGCACATAACGACCTCCTCCTATCATCAACGGTAAAGCAACTTTTTCCCCACCAGCAATTGATACCATATTAGAATATACAATTTCTCCATTCATGTCTTTTACCGTAACTTGTAACCCAGACAACGGTACCTCTGAATAAATATAGAGAATATCACCATCATGGCTAACTAATGGACGATAGTCAATAAATCTTTCTCTTTCACCCCAATAAGAAGGATCAGGCTCTTCATCCATATCAATAGGGTCCTCATCCGCAAATAAAGGATAGGCTAAGAACAAACTCATTACTAATAATATCCAACCCCTACTTTTCATGGTACATTTCTTTTTTCGCAAAAGTAACCCCTTCTGAAATGTTTGTCAATACTTTAGATTTCACATCTATTTCACTTCTTCCGGTGAAATATTCACATTTCCATGATTAACAACTAAAACGAGCGTATCAACTCATCCAAATCATTGATTGATGCAGAGTCTCCCAGTATTTTCCGAGCAAGCCGTTTACGAGCCATGGAGATCGCAGAAGGGGTGCGAAGCTGCAATGAGGCTATATCTATAGGAGAGATACCTATTTTGATCAAATAACACATACACATATCCGTGGAATTAACTGATGGACATAAATCATGAAAACGAACGGAGAAATTATTAAATAATGAATCTATCAAATTACCCAAATCAACAAAGTCTTTTGCTGAAGCCTTCTCTTTGGCTTGTACTTTCATGTGAAAAGAATGATAAATATCTGTTTGTTTGAGTTGTTCCATCAATGCGGCTTGTTTAGCATTCTCTGCTGCAATTGTATCATTCTGTTTCTGCAATAGCTCTTTTTCCGCATTTAATATTTTCTTTCGCAAATCATCTTTTTCTGAATTCAGCGCTTCTAATTGTTTTTCCAGACTTAATATCTTTTGATCATTATCAAGTTTCATACGCTGGCTTTTCTGCTCATACTCATTCAACATCTGTTCAATTCTTTGCTCTAGTAATATTCGTTGTAATTTTCTTTTCTTGTAAAATAAAGAACAAATAGCAGAAACCGCTAACAATAAGATACTAATAATTCCGATCTCATAACGCAATTGGATATTTTCTCGTTTTAGCTTTTCTTGAAACAATTCCATCCTTTCCCTATTATAAAGAGCATGCATCTTACGAAGAGATTCTGTCTCGGTAAGTTTTCGGATAGAATCCACTTGTTTTACATACAATCGCATATAACGGTTAGCTTCCTTATAATTTTTTTCTTATGCTCCATTAAATATAACTCCCTAGAGGCTCTCCGTTTTACATATACGTTACCTGTTTTTAAAGCTTTTTGATAAAAATAAGCGGCAGAATCCTGCTTATCCTCCATTTTATAATATCGAGCCCAGACATTATTTGTAAAGCTAGGATCATCATATTCCTTGATATTTTTAACTTGATCCAAAACAAAACGAGCCATCTTTGTATCTTTATAATCAAGATAAGAATGCGCCATCTCTTCAACAATCACCTTTTCTTTTCTTAAAAGATGTAAGTCTTTCGCAATTTCCCATGATCTATGAAAATAGAAAAATACACTATCATTCTGTTTCTTTACGCTATAATATCTTCCAAAATTTCCAAAGTCGTAAATCAAACTAACACTATCTCCCTCCAACTGATGATACCGACAAGCCTCCTGGAAAAAAGGCAACGCTTCTTCATAAAGTGCTTGAAACATATATAATGTGCCAATGCGAGAACATAGTAAGCCTTTAAAGCGAAATTCGTCCGTCTTTTCCAAACGAGTTAATACTTTTTGGAAATATTCCAAAGACCTTATAGGATCTCCTATCTCCTCGTACACACTCCCTTTCAGATAATAAGCCTCGGTAAGCAAGTCTTCCGGCCCATGCTTTTCGTAATAATCTACAATTTCATTAATCAAGGAGTCTGATGTATGAGTGATATAGCACTTATCCTGCGCCTTGATCATTAACAGATTGAGGTACATTTGTGTAGATAAGTCATAATGTCTGGCGGTATCTTTATAGTGCGTCAATAAGATTAATGCGCTATCCGCTTGGCGATTATTCAATAATTGATTTACTTCAAGCAATGTATCCGGATATGGATATGTCCGATTACATCCTCCGAGAAGATGAAGCAATAATCCGGCTAAAATCATAAAGGTACTATATGTGCGTTTCATGTTTTTCATATTAGATTCAGACCGCTAATATACGTAACTTCTTGAAATACGCCAACTGCACAAGTTTTCCTAAGCGCACAATCGGAATTCATGAGAAGTACTACTTCCTTGGCCTATGAAGTATATCTCCTAGAGCACTTGCAGTATATATTCTACACAGGAAGGAGTAGTACTGGGAAAAAGGCTTGTTGGGTATAACCCTAAAAACTTTCGATAATTAGAAGGGGATACAGTGCTTATTTTCCACATAGTTATTGTACATTTTTCCAAATGCATTTAAAACCTCATTATCTGTTTCCCAAAACACGTACGTGTTTTCACAAATTCTCGTACGTGTTTCCGGAAAAACACGTACATGTTTTTCCGGAAACATTATCAACTTTTTATCAGTCTGATTATAAAGACATTATCAATACGTATATTTTAAATACTTACTGTATTTTTCACTATCAACAAAACACCTTATGGTTATGATTTTTGAAGCCCCAAGAAGGCTTTATTTACGAGCTTATCGACTTCCTTATACAGCCGTTGTATTTCCTTTGTATCCAATCCATTTTGTTCCCACTCCGTCTTATGAGCGTCGAATAAATCGAAAATCCGGTTCTCTACCGCACGAAGCTGTTGGATATAACCAGATTGGTCATCATTCCATAACAGTTGCCAATGCAAATACTTTTGGCCGTTGCCACGATGTATGGAGTAGACATTCTTCTGTAATTGAACGGAATACCAATCTAATAGGGCTGTTTTATAGGATGCGTCGTAAGTAACTAAAGCACTTTGCTCCTTTCCCATTTTCACCCAAAGAGGAATAGCGACAGAGGTAGGAGGATATCCCAAGGCAGTCCACATCGTTGTCAATTCCGGATTCATACCGGATTTTACGCCTTGGATTACGATAGAAGCCGTACTTTCTAGACGGGGGATGAAATCCTGCTCCACAAACCAGCCTGTACGATTGTTCGGACTTTGTCCCTTGTCCATCAAATCGATATCCAGCAAGCTATTATAAAAAGAGCGGGAAGCCTGTTGAAAGATACGCTGAGGAGTAAATCCTTCGTTCCGCATTTCCTTAAAGATCTTTTTCGCGTTCTCATAACGTACATATCCTTTGCCTTCATCCGTACGCCCCTCGAAAGAGAAATTCGTATAAATCAAATAACCTTCCGGCGCCAGATTCGGATCATTCGCGTCTTTTTTATAATATCGCTCATTATTCGTCTCATAATAAGCCGCGCCACCATAAGCATCGATCACTCCGAAATTAGCCTCCACACGCATCGGGCGAGGCAAGGTATCCAAGAAATGCTCGAAATCCTGCACCGTCTTACAGACTCTCAAGGCTTTTCGCATCAAGTTTCCCTCTTGATCCATCTCCTTTACGTCATCGTCTTTCAAGTTATAGGAGGCCGTATTCATGATCGAGAAGCCCGTCTCGTTGCTTCCGGTCCACACCGCTCCCTCCGGATCATCGCTATTTACCAGCCCCAGAAAACAATAGCCACCTTCGTCAAAATAACCGATATGGTTATACGGAGCGCCGGTATCCCGGTGTTTCCACATCAACGGACGGCCATCGGGAGTAGCCTTTCCAGTGATTATAATGGAGGTACAAGCCTTGTCAAGCACCGGAAAACAAAGACATAGAACGAATAAAAGAAGTAGTTTTTTCATATCATTTATTGATTTAATAAGATTTCTTATGAGGAGCGCCAAATTCCTTACAGCTGACCTCGTCTATATCTACCGTCCAAATCTTCACGTTACGGACCGCCGGATCGCTATAACGGAAAGTCTTATCGGAATATTGCTTCATGATAATATCCAAGGCTTCCACCTTCTTGTCGAAATCCTCTTCGTAAGCGACCTTTCCCCAAGCGATCACGCTCTTCGAACGCATACGGTAGCTACAAGCTACCTCCGGGTGCTGGAAAACCAAGGCATGGTCAATACTAAACGTAATACAGACTTTCGGATTACGTTCCAATATAGAGATGCTTCGTCCATCCTGCGCCGAGTGTAAATAAATCACGCCATCCTTATAACCGAAATTCATCGGTAATACATAAGGCGTTCCATCTGTATCCGCCATGCCCACAAAGCAAACATCGCTCTGACGGATAATCGATTCGATCTGTTCCTTGTCCGTGTGTATAAGTGTCTTCATATTTCTTTCGTTTAAATCTAACTTGATGCAAAATTAAAAAAATCATCTGTTTCTGCAACCCTTTATAACCTGCACTCGTCTATTAAGAAAAGAACCTAAAAAATTAAAGACGATGAAGACGAGAGTATCACTTTTTATATTCTGTATACAGATGATCGCGGTTTGCGGATTCGCAGCCGACAAACGTATCGATGGAAATGGGAACCCGGAAACCCGGGAGATAAAGATTAGCGATTACGACGAGATCACGTTCGTTGGCTCCGCTGATTTCGAGTATGAACAGTCGGATAAAGCGCCTTATCTATCCGTAACGATCGATGAGAACTTATTTGATTACCTCGTGACCGAAGTAGAAGGCGGTACGTTAAAGATCTATCCGAAATCTATCAAGAAAGGTTTTAATAATAACTCCTACGACTTGAGGCCGACCGTCTACAAGATAAAATCCAACTCCAAGGAACTAAAAGAGTTGAATACGGTAGGTTCCGGCAGTTTCATTATCAGCAAACCGACGAAAGTAAACCGGATGGAGATCAATATGGCCGGTAGTGGAAACGTTGAGTTGAGAGGCCCCGTAAAAGGTTACAAGCTTGAATGTAACATGGCCGGTAGCGGAAATATCATCGCCAAGGATATACAGCTGGACAACCTATCTTGCAGCCTCGCCAGCAGCGGGGAAATCGAGGTAATAGGAACCGTAGATCGTGCCTCATTCAATGTAGCGGGAAGTGGTGAGATTAAAGCCTTTGACTGCCAAGCACGTAAAGCAGAGTGTAATATCGCCAGCAGCGGCGAGATCAGCGTATATGCCACGCAAATCTTGGATGCCAATATCGTAGGTAGTGGTGAGATTCATTACAAAGGAGATCCGGAGATCAGTAAGTCTATCATGGGTTCCGGCTCGATCAACAAAGTCAAATAAACATTTAATACATACGAACGATGAAAACAAAATTAGTAGCGGTAATAGCCCTCATCTTTTGTGCCTTCATGGCAGAGGCTAGTAAAGTAGAAGGTAATGGGAATATTATTACGAAAGAGATATCGGTAGATAACTATAGCGAGATCGAACTGGGTGGAAATATCGAATATTCCGGCAATAATTTTTGGGGAAATAGAAGCAACAAGAAATTCCCGGTATTCAAATATACGCATGGACGAAGCGCTTCCTTGAAAATTACGATCGACGAGAATCTATTCCCACTCCTCTCGATCAAATCCAATAACGGACGGTTAGCTATCCGCATACAAGACGGGACCCGTATCAAACCGACCCAGTATGTAATCGAAGGAAGCTCGAAGACTCTGAAATACTTAAAGACTTCCGGCCCGATGGATTTTGAGGCGCAGAACGCTTTTTCCGAGGATCAACTGGAAATCAAGATTTCCGGCTCCAGCGACGTAAAGTTCCCACATAACGTGAAATTACGATTAGGTGAGTTCTCGGTATCCGGCTCCGGCGATCTGGTTTTTGAAGATTTGGACTGCAAGAATCTTACCAGCAAGGTTTCAGGCTCCGGAGACATCACCTTGAAAGGTAAGGCGGACGAGGCCCGCTATTCCGTATCGGGCAGTGGAGATATAAAAGCATACGACTTATCTGTCAATGATTTGAGTTGCTCGGTAAGCGGTAGCGGAGATGCCCGTGTTTATGCCAAAGATAACATGAACCTATCGGTTTCGGGCAGTGGAGACATCCGCTATAAAGGCCCGGCGAACGTGAATAAATCAAAGTCCGGCTCTGGATCCATTCAAGGCGCAAATTGATCGAACACACACATTTTTTTTAATACACACATTATCAAATTTAAAAAAGCTACTAGATGTGATATCCGGTAGCTTTTTCTTGCTATTTTTGTAACCAACTCTTTATTTATAGAGTCTAAATTAAAAAGTAGAATCATAAAAAACGATACTTATGAAAACAAAGGCTATCTTATTAATGGTATTTTTCCTAGGATGGGTCACTACCGGTTGGGCCGCAGATCATGTAAAAGGCGATGGTAAATTGACCTCGAAAAAGATTTCTGTCGCCGATTATAACGAGATTAAGGTGGATGGCGTAATTGATTTCAATTACGAGCAATCCGATGATCCTTCCACCGTGGAGGTTACCGTAGACCAGAATCTTCATCCCTATGTCAATATCGAGGTGAAGGATCGTGTCTTAACCATCGCTTTCAAAGGAGCGAAGGTAGATCATTTCACGAAGTTTATCGTAAAGACGAATTCTAAATGGCTTGCCGCCGCAAAAGTTTCCGGAAATGCCAACTTCATGGTAAACAGCCCGCTTACCGGAGACGAGACCGTTATTAAGGCGAACGCCAATAGCTTGGTGCAACTGAAAGAGACAGTTACGGTCGGTAAACTGGATTTGAATGTATCCGGTAACGCAAATATGGTTGTCAATCATCTGGAAGCCGACAAGATCGAATGTGATATCGATGGCTCTGGCTCTATAACGATCAAGAAAGGTAATGCGAAAGAAGGAGACTACAGTATCGTCAGCAGTGGTGATATACACGCTTTTGGGTTAGCGGTTCCTCAGCTAAGTTGCAAAGTAACAGGCAATGGCTTAGCGGAAGTACATGCTACCGATAATTTAAAGGCCAACGTAGTCGGTAAAGGAAATATCCGTTATAAAGGCCCGACAGCAGTTCAACAGAGAATAATCGGTAAAGGTACCGTAGAAGAAGTAAAAGAATGAAAACAAGAATTATATACCTATGTCTGCTGGTGATCTTTTCTACGACAGGTTGTATCAGTAAGAATGCTCGAAAAGGTATCAATGGGAACAAGAATATTGTTACCCGCACCATTCAAGTAGATGATTTCGAGGAAATACATCTAGGGTCCAATATCGAATCGGCGAAAAGCATCAATCCGTTCAACAAGAAGAACCGTGCGATATGTAATTACACCCAAACAGATGGCGCCTCCTCGTTGGAGATCAGCATGGACGAGAATTTGTTTGACTTATTGGATATAGAGAATAAGGATCACAAATTAATCATCAAGGCTAAATCCGGCAAGAAGATCTGTCCGACCCATCTGGTATTGAACACAAGTTCCAAGAACCTGAAGGAAGCGGGGATCAGTGGCAGCATCGACTTTATCGCCGATCAACCGCTACAACTGACAAATACGTCTTTTTATATCAGTGGCGTAGGCGACGTGAAATTAGCTGATTTATCTTGTGATACTTTCAAGGTAGCTATATCCGGAGTCGGCAATATTTACTTGAATGGAAACATCAAGAAAGGCAAATACTCCGTATCGGGTGTAGGGCACGTATATGCGTTCGATTGCCCCGTTGAGGATCTGGAATGCGAAGTTTCAGGTGTAGGAGGAATGGAAGTGAACGCTACCCAGAAATTAGACGCTAGCACTTCTGGTGTGGGAAGCGTTAAATATAAAGGCAATCCGGAGCATACGCAGAAATCCGCCTCCGGTGTCGGAAAAATCAAACAAGCAGATTAATCATCCCAAAAATCAATTAGATGAAAAAGATATCACTTTTATTCCTTATATGTGGCTTATTTCTAGTAAGCAGCTGTATCCCTACACAAACCATAAAAGGAGACGGCAATATCACCACGGAAAACATCCCGGTTTCCGAGTATGACTGTCTTGAGTTAGAGGGAGGAGGCATGGTCGTGAATTACACGCAATCCGACGCTCCTGAAGGTTTGGAAATAAAGACAGACCGGAATATCTTCGAGAAATATGAGTTTAATGTAGAGAACCATAAGCTTAAGATCCGTCCGAAAAAAGAATTCAGGAAACATACGAATTTCCGTCCGACCGAGTTCATGGTTACGGCCAACTCCCGCAATCTAAAGAAACTAGCGGCGGCAGGCAGTACCCATGTAAATATAAATTCCCCTCTACAAGCCGAGGAGTTCGAGGCAGGATTAGCCGGTAGCGGGATTATCCAATTCCACGACACGGCCTCTTTTACAAACCTAAAGATAGAGATCGCCGGTAGCGGAGATTTCGTTGGCCATAAAGTGTATTGTGAGGAATTAAACGGGGATATGGCCGGGTCTAACACGATCGTTCTAGGGGGAACCGTAGGCATAGCTGAATTCTCGATCGCCGGTAGCGGTACAGTACGTGCTTTCGATTGTACCATGGATGAGCTTGAGTGCAAGATTGCCGGTAGTGGAGACATAGAAGCCTTTGTCGTAAACAAAATCAAGGCAGAGATAGCCGGTAGCGGTTCCGTAAAATACAAAGGAGATCCCCAAGATATCCAAAAAAAGGTAATGGGCTCCGGTAAGATCGAGAAGGTGGAGTGATTCTTACAACCACCCCTCCTTTTTATACCATTCGATACTTTCTTCCAAGCCTTTACGTAAAGGATAGGCCGGGATAAAACCTAAATCATCTTGAAGAGGCGTGACATCGCAAATCCAGTTACGCTGCTTCAAGATGATGTATTTATCACTATTTAGCGTCATACTTTTCTTCAACAACTTACCGATCCATTCTGAACAGTGGCAAGCGATACGCACCAATCCCAGCGGTATACGGGCATGCAATACCCGCTTCTTTCCTAAGATATCTTGTATCATACGGGCAAAAGACTCATCCGTGTAGACATCTCCGTCGGCTACAAAATAATGCCGGTTCTCTATCTCCTCTTTCTCAAGGGAAAGGAAGGCCACGGTCGCTAAATCTTTTACATAGATAAACGTGATTCGCTGGGGAATAGCGCCTACGGCGAAATCGAGTCCCGACTTTACGCTTTGTATTTCCATGAAATAATCCTTCTCACCCGGCCCGTATACTCCTGTAGGCCGCAAGATCACGTAAGGAAAATAGGTTTGTTTACGGATGTAGTTCTCCGCCTCTAGCTTACTTTGGCCATAAGCCGTGTCCGGCCGCTGCGGATCGTCCAAGCGTATCGGGCGGAAAGTCTTCTCGTCGCCTCGCCCATAGCTGCTTAGGCTGCTCATCAAGAGGAATTTCTTCGGTTTGCAGCCGGCGGCGGCTAAAGCCTCGATAAATCGATGCGTATTCTCGGCGTTCACACGGAAAAAGTTTCGCTTATCCAATGTCTTCGTCAACCCGGCGTTATGGATCACATAATCCCATGCCCCATGCTCACGGGCAAAGTCTGAGAGTTGAGCCGTAAGCGCTTCCTGATCGCCATATTTCAAGTCGATGAAATGAATCCGCTTATCTTGCAGATGCGCTTTACTGCTACCCGCACGGATACCCGCCCACGTCTCATAGCCACGGCGAAGCGCCTCCTCTACCAAGAAACCGCCGATAAAACCACTCGCTCCGGTTATCAATATCTTCATATCCTTCATTTTTCTTTCATATAAAATGTATAATAATACCACAACAACCCGATCCAATTCAAGAACAGGATCGTCAGCATCCAAAGAATCTTTTGTTTCTTACTGATGAACGGGTTTTGCGATACGGCCTTACATCCGAACAGGATTACGGCAATACCTACGATATAACCGATCTCCGGCAAGCTTATCCAGCAAATGATTTGTGGTATCATAAAAATAGAGTTATTCGTGAAAAAGAATTATTCGTGTTGGTGTTTCTTCAAGACTCGGTGCGGCAAGTCACCATGCCCCACCAACTCGATCGGACAAGCGTATTTCTCGCCCAACCATTCCTCAGAGACATTCGCTCCCGGGTGATAATGCAAAGTCTCGTTTACGCAAGCGATATTTTTCACCATCGTCAAAACCGTACCGATATCATGGGAAACCAAGATGATAGCGCTCTCTTTATTGATATCTTCCAAGAGCTGATAAAAACGAGACTCGAATCGTTTATCCACATACGAATTAGGCTCATCCAAGATCAATACCTGCGGACGGGAGACAATAGAACGCCCCAATAAGACCCGCTGCAACTGGCCGCCGGAAAGCTCACCGATGGCCCTGCCCGCCAACTCCTCCAATCCCATCTGTACGATCACCTCGTCTACACGCTCTCTCTGGGATCTATTGAATGGACGGAACAAAGGTTTCTCCGCGGATAAACCGGAAGAGATCACTTCCCGTACCGAGATCGGAAACTTCTTATCGATCTGGCTCATTTGGGGTAGATAACCGATCTTCAAGGAAGGAACCTCTACATTTTCATCGTAAAAACGAATCGTTCCGGAAATAGGAGGCAATAGACCTAGTATCACCTTTAAAAGCGTCGTTTTCCCGCCGCCATTCGGTCCGATAATTCCCAAGAAATCATTTTTCCACACATCCAGCGTTACGTTACGTAAGGCGATCTTATTACCGTATCCGGCGGTAACCTCTCTCAACTCAATCAGCTTGTCCATCGGCTAACGATTTTGCGATATGAATCATTTCCTTACTCCAATCGTAATCCAGCGGATTGATCGGGATCAGACGGCAACCTGTTTCTTTAGCGATCAACTCGGCGTTCTTCTGGTCAAACTCCCGCTGGATAAACACGACTTTCGCATTATGTTCCCGTGCGGTCTCGACCAGTTCCTTTAATTGTGCGGGAGACGGTTCTTTTCCGTCCATCTCGATGCAAAGCTGGGTCAAGTCATATTCGTTAGCCAAATAGGTCAGGGCCGGATGGTAAATAATAAATGTCTTATTGTCAAGAGAATGTAACAAACCGGAAACGGTCTTTTCCGTCTCTCCGATTTCTTTCGTCAGTTGTTCATAATTCGCTTGGTAATATTCCTTATTCTCCGGGTCCAAAGACACAAAGGCATCCAAAGTGTTCTTGGCGATCACCTTCGCTCCAGAGATAGAGCTCCACGTATGCGGATCGACGCCTCCGGGATGATGATGGTGGTGGTGATCATGTTCCTCTTCTTCCTCGGGGCTTTTAAGTAAATCAATTCCTTCGGACAGGTCAAAAACCTTGAGTCCCGGATTATTATTCCGGATATTATCCATCCAAGCCTGTTCGAACCCGATCGATCCGATCCTTAAATAGCCTTGGCTTTTACCCACCTGCACCATTTGCTGCGGTGTAGGATCATACGTCTCCGGACTTTGCCCTGCCGGAACCACACAATTAATCTTAAATTTATCTCCGGCTATCTTCTCCGCAAAATACCGTTGCGGCTCAATCGTCACGGAAACGATCCTCTCATCTGCCCGCTTATCGCCGCAGGCCATAAGTATCAAGACGAAAAGAGCTGATATCAATACCTTAAATTCTTTCATACCACATATATATTTTCGCAAAGGTAACGAATATCGGGTAATAAGGCAGCAAGGAGACGATTCAAAGTTATCAGGAAGCAGTCTGACAAAATCCCCGTATTACAACCGATAAGTAATAATACGGGGATTTTATAGGGAAAAAATAGGCTACTCTATTTTTACTCGGCCAGCCATTTATTCATCTGTGTAAGGATCCGCTCCTTCATATCCTCCGGCATATTGCCGATACGGGCACGATGGCTGCCTCGGGGCTGGATATAGATTTGCTCGTTCTTCTTGCCTTTGAAAGCGGGAACCATGGCCGCGCTCCACGGGTCGATCTCGCCATAGATGAAGATCATTTTCGGATCGTTGTCTTTCAAGAAGTTATAGATCTTGTGGTACAGAGCCGGACGGAAGTCTACTTTACCGACCAGTTCCTCGGGAAGCATGATACGGTTTAGGTATCCATGGGCGCTATCGATCGTAAGGTATTTCTTGAAAGGTTTTACGTCATAGCCATAATAACCGAGCTCACGGGCAGCTTGTACGAAGAAAGAGATATTCGGCTGGTTCTCGGCGAAATAATCAGGACCGCTGATTTCCATCAAATGATCGAAGAGCGCCTGATCGTCGGCAGACTTGGAAGGGATCGTACTTACCGAAGTTCCCCACTGCCAAAGAGCGAATGAATATTCCAGTACGCAATAATCCAATACCTCGGGCATCGGGATACGGAATGTCAGGTTTTTATTCTTACAATAGCTCTCCAATAAAGGAAGCATATCGGACTTACGCTTCAAGACTTCCAATTGAAAATCCTGTATCCTCTCGCGTTCCGCTTTCGTACCTACCTTACGTAAGAAAGGTTCGTGGCGGCCATCCTCTACACCTTTACATAACGGACCGACATAAGGAACGGAGAAATCCACGTCGTCCGGGAAAAAGGCACGGTAAAGCATTGTAGTCTGCCCCCCCTTACTGATACCGGTACTGATCCATTTTCCCGGATAGATCTGCTTGAATGTATTGCGGACGTTATGTAAATCGTACGCAGAGTTCTCGGCGGTCAGATAATCCCAGTTTTTAGGTTCCGGCGTCGACTCCAAGAAATAACGGTACTCCACGAATACTAAGTTCGCATTCAATAGTTTAGATAGTTCTTCTTGATATTTCGGATTGAGCGCATAAGCCGCTCCATATCCTTCGGTCACGATAATGGTAGGACGATCATAACCTACATGGCCTACGATAACCCGTTGCGTAAATGTTCCGGCGGCGGGGTCTTTCGGATCGACCTGCTGAGTAATACGTACTACATATTTCTCCGGATAATAATCGGATTGAAGTTTTTCAATGCCACTAATTCCTTTTAGAGCGGCAAGCTTCTCTTGTAAATCTCCGGGAGCGGCCATTACCGTCATCACCGACAGGAAGAAAAGAAGCAAGAAGTTAAATGTTCTTCTCATGGTAATTTAGTCTTTTAGATATTGTATTGTTCGTAATAATCCCTCATATTTGGCGCGTTTCACCGCCGAATGCGCAAAGATACGATTATAATCCTCACGGCTCAATGCCTTGAGGTCGTCTTTTTTAAGGGAGAGCAAAGAAGGGGTGGGATGAAAGGCTGCTACTGCCGTAGGCATAGCGAAGCGGTTCCAAGGACAAACGGCTTGGCAGGTGTCGCATCCATAGATACGGTTACCTAAAAGGACGGCTTGCTCAACAGGGATTTCTCCACGATGCTCAATCGTAAGATAAGAGATACATTTACGGGCATTCAAACGTTTCGGCCCTTCCAAGGCTCCGGTAGGACAAGCGTCCAAACAGCGGATGCAGGAACCGCAGTGATTCTTTTTGGGGGAATCATAGGTATCGACTACCAAAGTTGTCACGATCTCCCCAAGGAAAAAGAAAGAGCCTTTGCCCGGGATGATTAGATTCGTATTCTTTCCGATCCATCCCAAACCGGCTTTCCAAGCCCAATAACGCTCTAACAGAGGGGCGGAGTCCGTGAATACACGGGCCTCATTGTTGGAGGGATGATGCTCGGTTATCGCTTTCCATAATTGGCGAAGTTTATCCTTTACGACCCCGTGATAATCTTCTCCGTACGCATAATACGAGATATAAGGTTCCGCCGGATTCCGGAGAACTTTCGGATAATAATTCAAGGCTACTGAGATAACTGATTTGGCACCTTCCACCAAGCCATCCGGATTGAGACGGATTTCCCGATGATTCTCCATGTATTTCATTCCAGCATGGTAGCCTTCCGCGATCCATTGGTCAAAATAAGCCTCCTCGCTCCCGGCCTTCGCTACTTCAGCGATACCGCAAGCGGAGAAGCCTAATTCCATAGCTTTATCTTTTATAAACTGGGAGATACCCATTATTCAAAAACTTTAAACTCGTAGCCTTCCTTTAAGAGCCATTCGACAGCCCGGGGCATTGCCTCACGCATATTACGCTCGGCTTTCAAGGAATCGTGGAAGACGATAACGGAACCATTACGGGTATAGTTCTTTACCACGTTGAAGACACCATTCGGAGTCATATGCGGGCTATAATCGCGGGTGACCACATCCCACATCACGATATGATAATGGCGGCGAAGCCATACTACCTGCGGAAAACGCATATGCCCATGAGGAGGCCGAAATAAATTGCTGGGAATATATTCGGCCGCCTTCTCCACATTCGCCAAATAATTCTTCGTCCAGAACTTGATGCCTTGGATATGATTGAACGTATGGTTACCGACACGGTGCCCACGATCTATCACCATCTGGAAGACCTCGGGATGCTTACGTACATTATCCCCTACCATAAAAAAGGTAGCCTTGATCCCATACGTATCCAATATATCTAAAACCCAAGGGGTAACCTCGGGAATCGGGCCGTCGTCGAAGGTGAGATACACACACTTCTTCTCTGCCGGTATTCGCCAAGTTACCCCCGGGAACAGTGCCCTGTAAAACCAAGGCGGTTGTTCTATAAACATACTTTGTTAGTCTTTTGCCACTGATCCGTACGCCATACGGTAATTATCAAATTCCTCTTGATAAGGCTTAGCGAACTCCGGATTGTATTGTTTGCTCACACGCAATACCTCTTGGAGAACCGCCAAGTTATGACCTAAATCACTCTCGACAGATGATAATTGCCCCGGACGCAAACGGAAATACCAGTTTATACTGCGCAACGCATTGTCCGCTATACCTTTATAAACCATCTCCGCCTTCTCCTTCTGGCCCAACTCGTAATACAGCTCACCTAAAGAAAGAGCGCTATAATCCAACGGAACATTCTCGGGAGGCAATACTTCCATCGCCTTATCCAATACGTTCAGTGCCTTCTCTTTCTTACCTTCCGCAACCAAAGCGGCAGCCAGCTTGCTGAACAATGCGATACGATAGCTCTTGCACATCCGCATTACATTCTCATCCAAGTACACACCCGGCGTATTGACACCACCCCATTTGAACTTATTCATCACGTTGTCATACATCTTCTCCGTATTGATCGAACGAACAGTTCCCTGCGTCTCCATCGGAACGATCTGATAAGCCATACCGGTCTGCTGGAAGTACGGATCCAATTTCACGAACTGATCCGGACTTACGGTAATCGCATAATAGATCGGACGGTTCCAATCATTCGTCTGCAACATATCCAAGATAATCAACTCTTGTTTACCCAAGACATCCTTTCCTTTCAAGTCGATCTTCATCTCTTTTTGCAAATATGGCAAGTTAGCGGTATCGATCACGCCGGCAGCCATAACCGCGGCGGAATCTACCCCCATCGTCAATGTCTGCGCAGGAATATAATCTAATTCTTGATTGATACCCGGGATCTTCTTAAACTTCGGATCGTTACTACGAACGAAATCAAGAGCGGTCTTCAGATCAATCGATTTATCCGTCATCGGGAATACATAAGCGGCATCACGAGTACCTTGCACATAATCCTCCGGTTGCCAAGAGATTGGAAGCGGATCGGATTCGTATGCTTGCTTCTTCATTTGGTTGATATACCAGTCGGTTTGCAAATAGCTCGTATTACATACACGTACATCCGTACGGATACCTTCCACCTCCTGTGCGTACCACAACGGGAACGTGTCATTATCACCATTCGTAAATATGACAGCGTTCGGCTCGCAAGATTCCAAATAGTTCGCACCGAAATCACGGCAAACATAACGGTTCGAGCGATCATGGTCGTCCCAGTTCTGCGCACCCATCTGGATAGGAACCAACAAGCAGAGTACCGTAGCGACAGAACCCGCTATCACCGGAGATAACTTGCCATACTTCTGCAATCCTTTCGCCAAGGCCGCCACACCGAAACCGATCCATATACAGAACGCATAGAATGATCCGGCATACGCATAGTCTCGCTCACGAGGTTGATACGGCGTCTGGTTCAAGTAAAGCACGATCGCGATACCCGTCATAAAAAACAAGAAGAACGTGATCCAGAATCCCTGAATGCCCTTCTTTCCGGCATAAGCTTGGAATAGAAGCCCCAAGATACCCAACAGAAGCGGTAACATATAATATACGTTATGCCCCTTATTGTTGATAATATCGAACGGCATATCCTCTTGCGGGCCCACTAAAGCCTCATCAATAAACGGAATACCGGTTATCCAGTTACCATTCGAAACCTCACCGTTACCTTGTATATCGTTCTGCCGTCCGGAGAAGTTCCACATGAAATAACGCCAGTACATGAAATTCAGCTGATAAGCGAAGAAATAACGCAAATTCTCGGCAAATGTAGGTTTCATCACCGTCACCATCTCACCGCAACGGTTGAACTTCACCGGTGTACCTTTCACTTGTGCCCACTCCTTATAAGCAGCCACATGACGTCCGTCGCTACTATACATACGGGGGAAAAGCATACTCAACTCATCCACGTATTCGTATTCCGTATCGTAACGAGAGATATAATAATGATCCTTCTCGTTTTTATCTTTCTTAATGACACGGCTCCAAGTCGGCTCACCCTCTTTCGATACAGGTACACAAGTGCCGCCTTGGTTCTCACGCTTCACCTCAGAGACATAGGTCTGACCGTAGATCAACGGAGTCTTACCGTATTGCTCGCGAGCCAAATAGGTACGCAAGGTAAAGATATCTTGCGGAGCGTTTTGGTTCATAGGCGTATCGGCTGTCGCACGGATCAATGTCAAGGCATAGGATGAATAACCCACTACAATTACCATCAAGCAGACCAAGATCGTATTCAGCATCTTGATATTTACCTTCTTGCTCATGAACAAATAAACCGTCAAGGCCGCCGTGAGGATCACGGCGATCACGTAGCCACTACCGATAAACGGAATACCCAACAATACGATCGAGAGAATAAAGGATATCTTCATCCGCACCGGATGGATCTCGTCTTGCATCGTCTCCCAGATCGCCCAGATCAAGGAAGCCGCCAATATAATTACGAACGCATATACACCCGAGTTATACGGCATACCGAACGTATTGACAAACAACAGCTCGAAATAACCGCAAACCTCAACCAAGCCTTGTACGACACCATACATCATCAAGCCCACGATAGCGAACGACACCAATAAAGCGATCAGCGTACCCTTCATCGTAGGATTCGGGAATTTCTTATAATAATATACCAGCACGATAGCCGGGATACACAATAAATTCAGCAAATGGACACCGATACTCAGACCCATCAAATAAGCGATCAGCACGATCCAACGATCGGCATGCGGACGATCGGCGGCTTCTTCCCATTTCAGGATCAACCAGAATACCAAGGCGGTAAACAAGGAAGAATAAGCATATACCTCGCCCTCCACGGCGCTAAACCAGAAAGTATCGCTAAACGTATAAGCCAAAGAACCTACCAAACCGCAACCCATGATCGTAATCATCTGTCCCAGAGACATCGTCTTATCGTCTTCCACGATAATCTTACGAGCCAAATGAGTAATACTCCAGAAAAGGAATAAGATCGTCAGGCCGCTAAAGAGGGCGGACATCGTATTGACCATTACCGCCACCTTGGAAGGGTCCGAGGCGAACTGCGTAAATAAATTGGCTGTTAACATGAAGAAAGGAGCTCCGGGCGGATGCCCTACTTCCAATTTGTATGCCGAAGAGATAAACTCACCACAATCCCAGAAACTGGCGGTGGGTTCCATTGTCATCAGATAAACGGTAGAAGCGATCAAAAAAACGACCCACCCCAACACGTTGTTGATTAGTTTGTACTTTCCCATACTTTGTATAAGTGTGATAATTAATTGTTTCTACTTGCATACCCACACGGGCAGTCGGCCGCAAAGGTAATCATTTACGTTTAATACCTAACGTTCCATTCCCCTATAAATTATATAGAATAGATTAGAATTATATTAAACAAACCTTATCACTCAAGTGTTAATAGAATAGTTGAGTATTAAAATTATAGGGAGATGAAAGAAAATTATGAACTAATTGATAATGAAGAACGCTACCAATATGAATTTCATATAGAGCGATACGTTCCCAGAATAGAGTATATAAAAAATAAGGATGGGGTAATTTATCTCACCCACACTGAGGTTCCCATGGAGCTTGGAGGTAAAGGAATTGGTAGCCAATTGGTGGAGAAAGTGCTCTTGGATATCGAGAAGAAAGACTTACGTCTCGTTCCGTTATGTCCGTTCGTAGCTGGATATATCCAGAAGCATCCGGATTGGAAACGCATCGTAATGAGTGGTATACATGTTTAATATTTATAACAAAATTATATGGGCAAGAAGATCGAATATACGAATGGTGAACTCACCATTATCTGGCAACCGGAGTTATGTCAACATGCCGGTATCTGTGTAAAGACTCTTCCCGGTGTCTATAAGCCGAAGGAGAGACCCTGGATACAGATAGAGAACGCGACAACCGCGGAATTAATTGCCCAAATCAATCAATGTCCGTCTGGCGCGTTGACATACCGAATGAATAAAGAGGTGAAATGAGGCCCCCCCGTCTGTTTCATCTTGATAGAAAGGAGTATTCCGTATCGGATACTCCTTTTTTCACCATAAGGGGCTCTTTCTATGATTTTTTGCTAGTTTTGTGATCTAGATTCACTATCAATGAAACAAATATGATAAAAAGACATTCTATCTTAACGGCAATCCTGCTTTGTTTCGTCGCTTTCACACAAGTGATGGCACAAGAGATGCAGGAACCCGAACCGCTTCCGATCGATCCTAAGGTTCGATACGGGAAATTGAGTAACGGATTGACCTACTACATCCGTCACAACGATCAGCCCAAAGACCGGGCAGACTTTTACATCGCCCAAAACGTAGGCTCCATCTTAGAGGAAGAGAATCAACGAGGTTTGGCTCACTTCTTGGAACATATGGCATTCGACGGCAGTAGGAACTTCCCGAATAACGGGATGGACGAATATATCGAGAGTGTAGGTATGCGCAGCGGGGAAAACTTCAACGCCTATACCTCCTTTGATGAGACCGTCTACATGATTACCAACGCCCCTGTCAACAAAAGCGGCGTGGTTGATTCTTGCTTATTGATCCTTCACGATTGGTCCGGGTTCCTAGCCTTGACCGACTCGGCTATCCAGAAAGAACGTGGGGTCATCCGTGAGGAATGGCGTACCCGACAGGATGCCCAGACTCGTCTATGGGAGCAGCAACTACCCAAGATGTACCCGGGAAGCCGTTACGCGAACCGGATGCCGATCGGTTCGATCGACGTGATCGAGAACTTCAAGCCGGACGAGTTGCGGGCTTACTACAAAAAATGGTATCGTCCGGACTTGCAAGCGATTATCATCGTGGGAGACGTAAATGTAGATCAAGTGGAGGCAACGATCAAAAAGATGTTCGCCGATGTCCCTGCCCCGGTCAACCCGGCAAAACGGGAACAAGTATCGGTTCCCGACAATGATCTACCTCTGATCTCGATCGCCAAAGACAAGGAGGCATCCAATACGATCCTTTATATCTTCTATAAACACGATAAATTACCCAACGACTTGAATCGTACGATTGCCGGATTGGTAAAGGACTATATCCAGCAAATATGTGCGTCGATCATGGACGAGCGTTTCGATGACATCTTGCATCAAGCGAATCCTCCGTTTATCTATGCCCAAGCCTACGACGATGATAATTTCATGATCGCGAAGAGCAAGGGAGCATGGACCGTAGCCGCTCTTGCCAAGGAAGGCGAGATCGATTCCACACTGACCACGCTTGTCAAAGAGACTCAACGGGTAAAACAATATGGCTTTACGCCATCCGAGTATGAACGGGCACGCATCAACGTGTTGAAGCAATACGAGTCCGCTTACAACGAGCGGAATAACCAAAAGAACGACGCTTATGTCCGTGAATACGTGAACCATTTCACCAACGGCGGTTATATCCCGGGCATTGAGATGGAATACACGCTATTGAACCAGATCGCCCAGAATATCCCGGTAGAGCAAGTCAACCAATATATCCAAGATATGATCGGAGAGGATAATATCGTGATCGGGTTAACCGGACCGGATAAAGAAGGTATAAAATATCCGACCGAGGAGAACCTGCTCCGTACATTCCTCAAAGCGCTACAGATGCCGGTAGAGCCTTATAAGGAAACAGTCTCCAACGAGCCTTTAGTCCCGACCTTGCCGACCCCGGGCCAGATCACGGAGACAAAGACCGGCCAGCCCTTCGGAGCGACGGTATTTACCTTAAGCAATGGTATCAAGGTGGTATTGAAGCCTACCGAATTCAAGAAGGACGAGATCATCATGACCGCTACCAGCCCGGGAGGAAGCACTTTATTCGGCACGAAGGATATTGATAACCTAAAAGTTTTCAATGACGTGATCGAGATAGGTGGATTGGGCAATTTCTCCGCCACGGATCTAAGTAAGCGTCTGGCCGGAAAGAAGGTATCTTGCGCCCTATCGCTCAGTCAAGATAGTGAGAACGTGAACGGAATGGCCGCTCCTTCCGATTTGCGAACCTTATTCGAGTTAATTTACCTTAGCTTCACGGCTCCCCGCATGGACGAGGAGGCCTACGCATCTTTCGAGACACGGACAAAAGCGCAATTGCAGAATATGGAGTTAAATCCGATGGTCGCTTTCAGCGACTCTTTGTCTAAAGCGGTTTACGGAGATAATCCTCGTGCGTCACGTCTTCGTCCACAAGATTTCGAACATATCAGTTATCCTCGTATCATGGAGATGCGCAAGGAACGCTTCTCGGATGCTTCCGGTTTCGTATTCACGTTTGTAGGTAATATCCAGATTGATAGTATCCGTCCGTATATAGAGCAGTATTTAGCGACATTGCCATCCCAAGGAAAAATTGAGAAGGGAAATCCGGCGGAGGTTCCATCGATGCGTAAGGGAGACTATATGAATCGATTCAACCGCTCCATGGAAATCCCGAAAGTAACGGTAGCCAACCTCTATACCGGACAGATGGAGTACAATCTGGAGAATATCATCACCGCTACCGCATTGAAACAAGTTATGGACTTGGTATATTACGAGAAGGTACGCGAGAAAGAAGGAGGAACGTATGGCGTCGGTGTATCCGCTAGAATCTCACCTTTCCCGGAAGGAAGAACGACATTACAGATATTCTTCGATACGGACCCGGCCAAGTGGGAGCAGATGAACACGATTGTCCGCAATGAGTTGAAACGGCTTTCCGAGGTAGGCCCTCGTCAAGAAGATTTCAAGAAAACACAGGATAACCTGCTGAAACGTCATGCGGAAGTCTTGCAGGAGAACAGCTATTGGTTGAACGTATTGGATGATTATTATTATAAAGGATTTGATACCGATACGGATTATGAGTCGATTGTTAAGGCGCTGACTCCCGAGAAGATAAAGGCATTCGCCCAAAAGCTTTTGGGACAGGGTAACCGGGTAGAAGTTATCATGCAACCCTAGTTACTATTTTGAGAGGATGAGACGGGGCGTGCCCCGTCTCTACTTTGATTTCTTTAGTTTAAAATGATCGAATCCTTCCCCATAAACCCCGATTACGGCGCTTTGGGATACAAAGGCGGTCGGATCAATATCATTAATGATACGGAAAATCGTAGTGGATTGCCGTTTTTTAGCGAGCACGAACATCATCTTCTGTTCTTGCCCCGTATATAACCCGGTAGCATCGATCACCGTAACCCCTCGGTGCAACGCATTAATCTCCTTACCAATCTCTTGATACTTCTTCGAGATGATAAAGAATTGCACGGACTGGCGAGCACTGTTCACGATCTGATCCAGCACGAAACTACAAACATATAACGTTACAAAACCATATACCACTTTCTCCCAATCCTTTAGCACGAAATAACTGGAGGTGATAATAATCATATCGCAGATCATCATGACCCGCCCCAGCGTTATATCCCGGTATTTATTGATGATAGCGGCAATAATATCCGTTCCACCCGTACTACCGTTCGAGGAGAAAGCGATACCGATACCACTTCCGCAGAAGGAGGCTCCCAGCACACATGCCATAAACGGTTGATCTTGTAATAAATGCATCCCGGCTGTCAGCTCCTGGATAAGGGACAAGAAAAAAGTAAGCGTAAACACGGCGAAGATCGTCTTGATACTGAACTTAAAACCTAATATTTTCAAGGCAAGCATCAGCAAGACGGCATTAATGAGGAAGTAAGTGTACTGAACGGGAAATCCCGTAGCCCAGAAAACAATGGAAGCGATACCCGGCACTCCACCTGTCGTAATGTCATTCGGCAAAAGGAAAACGGTCCATCCGATACCGTAAAGGATCATCCCAAGAGCGATCATTAAATAGTCCCGTGTCTCCCGAAGCAGGACTTGTCTGGATAAGGAAGAAATTGATAAAGTAGATTTCATCTCATTTGTTTATTTTTAGCGGGCGCAAAGGTAATGAAAGTTATTGATAGGAAATGCTTCACCTTATATTTAGCCGGAAATATAATGGTTCACTTTCCCCTATTTACAGAGACGTAAGCAAAAGCCAAGGAATGTTAACTATTTATTAGTAATAACCCCTTTTATATAACATCACCTTTATTTAGAAAAGCTCTATAAACGAGAACATGAAGGAGAAAGCAGGCATTTATACGCCTTTTCCACGCAAAAAGAACCGTTTTTTGATAAGAATACCCTCGTTAGATTACACATATAGTCCCGTTCACCCACGCCTGTACAGGCGTAAACCCACACATATAGTCACGATAGGCTACACATATGGTCATAATGGGCGACATGACTACCTTATAATGGGCATTGTTGCCCCCTAACGACTGGGCCATAAGGCATAAGATATGAGATAGGATGAATTAATTTCGCTAGAATAAAAGCCCGTTTTTCAACAAGTCACTAGCGGATAGACGATTGCTGTTTTTTTCTTTCGTTTTTAGGAGCGAGACGTACTTTGGCCCGAAATAATCGATTCTCAAGGACTTTAGTTTACAAATTGTCACATTGATATTCTAACCGGAACACGCATAAGCCCTTTCACCCAATTGTAGAGACGGGGCGTGCCCCGTCTCTACAACCAAGTATGTATGAGCTGCAAATATAGACTTACAATCTCACATTCTCCATTTCCTCACACTTCTCTTCCCGCAAGCGTTGAATATCCTTAAGCTGGCGGTCGAAAAACATGAGCAAGTCATTGATGAGCCGTCCGTTCTGGGATAAAAGCAAAACCCCATCCATCAATTGCGTTGACAGGTAGCGAACTTTCATATTACTTACATGCTGATCGGGACGCTGCAGATAAACGGCCATACATCTGTACAAAATTGGTGCTATTTGTATCCACGGCAGTTTTAGACCTACCAATAGATTTTTCACGCTTTGCAACTGATGGTTCAGATAATCGAAATCATCCGCATCTCTCTCAAAACAGAAAGCTTCTTTCAAGCGTCGTGCCTCTTCCTTAAAAAATACATCACTCAACATTTCCATGTTCGAAACCGGAGCGTCTTGCTCTGAACCGACAGGTTCAGTTACGGGATAAATGTTTTCCGCTTCCATAATATATTAGCATTAAGCAGGCGGAAAAAAGAACGGTCCCGCCTGACCCGTTGCTAAACACTTTATCAGAAAGCTGGAGGCACATTAATGCACTCCACGGGGGTACGGAACCGTCATATCGGATCGGTTACAGGCAAAAAAATGCCTGCAACCGAATAGAAGCAGGTATTCTACTCTGCTTTCTGGTTTTAAAATGTTTAGCATTGCAAATATACTTCTTTTTCCGGATATCCAACCTATAAAGGATAAATAATGTCTAGTAAGTAAAAAATCTGGAGATGATACCTCTGTTTTTACAAGCTATGCTGGAACATCCAAGCCAGATAATCCGGTTCGGCGAAAGCGTTATCCCAACTGTTATGGTCTACACCGGGAAATTCCTTATAACGGACATCAGCTCCTGCTTTCTTCAATGCTTCATTAGCGTCACGGGAGAATTGTACATCGACTACGCTATCGGAGCCGCCATGATAAATACTGAAAGCCGTCTTGCCCTTAAAGTTTGCCAAACGTTGCAAATTTGCTCCACCACAGATCGGGGTGGCAGCGGCAAACAGGTTCGGGTAACGCATCACGATATCGAACGTGCCCATACCTCCCATTGATAGGCCGGTTACGTAAATGCGTTTCGTATCGACCTTACCTTCCGCTATATAACTATCCAATAATTCCTTGACGGCGGCCATCGATTGTGTGGCCGGAGCATTCAACGGATAGAAACGCTTTCCTTCTTTTCCGGCGTTCAATCCCTTATATTCAGACCAAGTCTTCTCGGCCGGGCATTGAGGCGCTATAATGATAGCCGGATATTTGGTTTGATTCTCGAAAGAAGCGAACATATCGCCACCATGTATTAATTGGGCCTCATTATCCGACCCTCGTTCGCCCGCTCCGTGCAGGAACAGGATTACCGGGTATTTCTGCGCCGGATTATAATCTCGGGGATACAGAACCCGATAATTCAATTGATAACCATCACGAGCCGTAAACTGCTTTTTCAAAAAACTAGCCTTATCACCAGCATATCCAGCAACGGAGAGAAGAAGGCAAAGAGACAGAAAAAAAATACTTCTAAGTGTTTTCATAATCATATATTCAAATGTAAATACTATCTACTTAGATCGATAACTTCCGCAAATATAATTAAATAGTCTGTTAAGGCGTTGTATAATATCAAGATTAAAATTACTTTTGCAATAATAAGGATATAGGATATGAGTCCAAAGGCTATACTAATAAATGGATTTGATTAATTCAAACAATAATTGAACATGAGCGAGTTATCAAAGACAAATGGAACAACCACTTCGGCAAATAATAGAGCTGAGGTAACACATATTTCCCGCAATGGCTTAATATTGTGGGTAAAGGATCGGGAATATTATTTACCTTACGACAAATTCCCATGGTTCAAACGTGCTGCCGTAGATGACGTGTTTAATGTCCAACTATTAGGACGTGAGCGGATTCGTTGGGATGCTTTAGATGTAGATTTGAGCTTGTCTATCATAGCAAATCCAGATAAATACCCGTTAGTAAGTAAATAATCGAATATTGTATGTATTTTGTAGAGACAGATTGTCCTATCTCTACAAAATACATTTGAAAATGATACCGGAAGATTATTGGGCTTCCTGTATTTTTGTCGCTTCTGATACACCGTTCTCGTTGAATGCCTCGATGGTGAAATAATAAGGCTGGTCGGTGGACAGACTCTTTAAAAGTAATTCATTCTTTCCGTATAGGAGCCATGAGTTGTATAGTTTATCGGGAGCGATGCCCCAACGGATGTTGTAGCCTTGGCTGTTTTTGACAGCGTCCCAAGTGATCATAGCGTCACGGCGATCCGCTTGGCGAACGACCTTGAAGTTCTTCACCGTCGCAGGTTTCTTGCCCTCACCGATACCGAACACACGCAAGTCCGAGATCGCCAGATGAGGCGTCGGGACCTCTATATTCTTATAACGGACATAACGGACACGAGCCGGATTATCCACTTGTACGTAGTCATTCGGGACATCCTTATAATTATTCCGGCGATCCACCAACGTTACCCAATCCTGCCCGTCCAAAGAGCCTTCCACCGCATAACGGTGGCGTAAACCGGGAATACGTCCATACATATTCGATTGATGATCATGATAATTCACTTGCACGGCATATACCATAGCGGGAGCCTCCAGATCGATCTCTACCCATTCGGTATCTCCATTCGTGCGAGCCATCCAGAATGTCTTACATTCCTCATCCGTCAAGTTGGCCGGAAGGAAATTGGCGGAAGTCTTGGGACGGTTCGATTCCGTGAATCCTTGCGCAGCGGGAGCGGAACCCTCCGCATACGAGGAAGCTTTCACCGGCTTTTTATAAGAAAGCAACATCCACCCCGTAAACTCTCCTTTCTTTCCCGGCTCGGCGGGAGCGTAATGCGGATAATCACCGAAGTTATTATCACAATACATAATGCCCTCCTTATCGAAGAAAGTAGGATACATGCAGAGGCGACGCTCCCAATTCACCGTAGCCGAGAGAGACATAGAGGCGAAATGCCAATAGTTGCCACCCGGCCCCACCAAGGTACTTCCGTGTCCGGCACCATTCATGAAACCACCGGGCTTATAGCTTACCGGGTTATGCGATTGGTACTTATACGGACCTAATGGGGAGTCCGCCACATAAACACCATCGGCATATACGTTGAATTCCGTACCGGGGGCGGCATACTGCATATAATATTTACCGTCGTGCTTGGTCAGCCAAGCACCTTCCATATAGCCCCCCAATACCGTATCGGTATGGTTCTCGCCAAAACGTTCCCAGCCGTGCTTCGGCATATCCAAGCCGAAAAGCTCGACCGTCTCGCCCTCGATCAAGAAACGGTCATCCTTATTCAGTTTCTTGCCCCGAAGCGGATAAACATTGGAAGAGCCCCAAAATAAATAAGCTTGTCCGTCATCATCGATGAATAAATCCGGGTCTTGTAGGTCGTGGAGTATAGCAGGAGTAGCGTTCCAATTACCGGATTTCGGATCATCGGTATAAAGAACGCTCATGGAGCCGGACGGATCACCCATCACATAAAGCACGGAATCCTTATAATTATGAGCGGCGGGAGCGTTGGAACCCTGAGGATACCAGTTTTTACCGGGAGTGATAAAATCCCAGTTCAACAAATCTTTCGAATGCCAGTAGCCATGCGAACGGGTTACGAACATATAATACTCGCCCCGGAATTCTACGACAGCGGGGTCCGCACCCGAACGGTAAGACAGATTGTTCGATGAGTTATAAATCATATACGTATAATCCACATTAAGCGGATTACAATACGTATTCGCCCGCATGGATTGAGCGGTGGCGGAACCTCCGGAAGCAGCCAAGAACAAAGCCGAAAAGATATATTTTGATAATAGTTTCATGTTGATATGTATTAATTTTTACCGCAGAGAGAAAGAAGACTGATTCGTCTCGTCGGCAGAATTCAAGCCTACCCAAACCGTGAAATCACCCGGCTCGGCTTTCTTCTGCATATCGATACCATAGAAAGCCAGCAAAGCTTCGTCAATCGTGAAAGAGACTTGCTTCTTCTCGCCCGCTTTCAAAGCCACCTTCTCGAAACCTTTTAGCTCTTTAACCGGACGGGTCACGCTACCCGCCAAGTCGCGGATATACATCTGGACGACCGTCTCGCCATCCACCTTACCCGTATTCTCTACCTCAGCCGTTACCGTGATCTTGCCCCCTTTCGTGAAAGAGTTCTGATCCAGCTTCATAGAGTTCACGGCGAAAGTCGTATAGCTCAAGCCATAACCGAACGGGTACAACGGTGTGTTAGGCACATCCATATATCTGGATTTATAATCCGTATCCGGAGCTTCCGGAGGAACCGGGCGGCCTGTCGGTTTCTGGTTGTAATACAGAGGCAATTGACCTACCGTACGAGGGAAAGACATCGTCAGGCGAGCGGACGGATTATAATCGCCACTGATCACATCGGCCATACCATGACCTGCCATCGTACCCAGATACCAAGCCTCCAAGATACCGTCGACATGCTGATCCTCCCAAGAAAGATCCAAAGGACGTCCGTTCACCAAGATCAAACCAAGAGGTTTACCCGTCTTTTTCAATTCTTTCAACAAGGCTTGTTGAGCGCCCGGCAATTTCAAGTCCGTACGGCAAGCCGCCTCGCCACTCCAGTTGAAATCCTCGCCCATAGCCGCCAATACGATATCCGCACGGCGAGCCGTAGCGATCGCCTCAGCGAATTTAGATGAATCATCAGTCAAGAGATCACATCCCTCGGCATAAATGAACTTCACGTTCGTACCGGCATATTTCTCGGTCAGACCCTCGAACAAAGAGATACTCTCCTCACGCTCACCCCGGCCAGCCCACTCGCCATTCTGGTTGATCTTATCTTTTACCATCGGGCCGATCAAGGCTACCGTAATATGCTTATCCTTCGAGATCGGGAAGAAGTTATTATCATTCTTCAAAAGGACGATCGAGCGAGCGGAAGTCTCACGAGCCTCTTGCAAAAACTCCGGCTTCATGATCGTATTCTTCTCACGCTCATTGTCCAAGTAACGATATGGATCATCGAACAAGCCCAAGAGGAACTTCATCTCCAAGATGCTCGCCACGGCACGGTCGATATTCTCTTCCGAGACCTTGCCCTCTTTCACGGATTGTACAAGATATTGGCTGTAGATGCCACCTGTCATATCCATATCGATACCGGCGTTCGCGGCCAGTTCTCCCGCCTCCTTATCATTTCGCACGATACTATGGGCTACCATCTCATTGATACCGGTATAATCGGTAACCACGAAACCTTTGAAGCCCCAGTCCTTACGTAACAGATCGGTCATCAACCATTTATTACCCGTGCTGGGCACTCCGTTGATCTCATTGAAGGAGGCCATGAACGTAGCGACTCCCGCTTCCTTAGCCGCTAAATAAGGCGGCATATAATAATTCATCAATGTATTTTGCGACAACTCAGACGTATTATAATCACGTCCGGCCTCAGCGGCCCCATAAGCGGCAAAGTGCTTACAACAAGCCAAGACCGTATTTACGTCGGCCAACGAACGCCAATCGTTTCCTCCTTGGAAACCCTCGACACGGGCCTTCGCAATCAGGCTTCCCAAATACGGGTCCTCACCGGCACCTTCCATTACACGTCCCCAACGGGCATCCCGGGAGATATCCACCATCGGGGCGAACGTCCAAGCGATACCGGAAGCGCTCGCCTCATCCGCCGCGATCGCCGCACTTTTACGCATCCGCTCCAAATCCCAAGAGCAGGATTCCGCCAACGGCATCGGGAAAATCGTACGATAGCCGTGCACGACATCATAACCAAACAATACGGGTATCTTCAAACGGCTCTCGGACAGAGCCATCTCTTGCATTTTACGTACGCCATCTACCGTATATACATTAAACAAGCTTCCTACAAGACCTTGTTTCAGCAAAGTCTCATAATCCCCCGTCATAACTGGGCCGGTCACATCCCAGTTACAGGAGTATTGGGCCATCTGCCCCACCTTTTCCTCCAAGGTCATCAAAGAGAGCACAGAATCTACACGGCGTTCAATATTTTTGTCGCCGCTGAAGCTTTTCCAGCCGCTTACAGCGGGCTGCTGGCATCCACCTAAGGTAGCGGCAACGGCCGCGCCAGCGATAAAAGTCGTTAACCTTTTCATTATTCGTATCTGTATTATTTGTTCCAAGTCACCTGCGCCGATTTCACGTCCCGGGAGTTCGTACCTACGTAAATATTGAATAAGCCCGGTTCCCAGATGTATTCCAATGCGCTGTTATAAAATTTCAAGTCTTCCGGCGTAATCGTAAAAGAGACTTTTCGGCTCTCACCCGGTTTCAAGGAGATCTTCTGGAAGTTCTTCAACTCTTTCATCGGACGGGAGATGCTGGCAGCCGGATCGCCGATATATAACTGTACGACTTCCTCGCCCTCTAGCTTGCCTGTATTCGTCACTTGTACGCTGGCGGTCAATACACCACTCTCTCCTTGCACACTCGTCTTATCCAGTTGAAGATCACCGTAAGAGAAAGTCGTATAACTCAAGCCATAGCCAAACGGATACAAAGGATCGTTCGTGATATCCAGATATTTAGAAGTGAAATGATCATCCGGATTCATTGGGCGGCCTGTTTTCTTCGCATTGTAATACAAAGGAATCTGGCCTACGCTACGAGGAAATGTAGTCGTCAATTTACCGGAAGGATTCACGTCGCCGAACAATACGTCCACCAATCCGCGAGCCGCGGCGGAACCTCCATGCCAAGCCTCAACGATCGCGGAGAATTGGCTATCCTCCCACTCCAAGGTCAACGGACGGCCGTTCGCCAAGACCAACACCACCGGTTTACCGGTCTCCAACAAAGCTCTCAACAGCTCTTTCTGGCTCTCCGGCAAACTAATATCCGCACGGCTGCAAGCCTCTCCGGACCAGTTATTCGGCTCACCCATTACGGCGATGATACGATCCGCATCTTTCACTTGCTCAACCGCTTCCTTCACCAAACGGGTATTCTCCACCGGATCAACCTTCAAGCCACTGGCTTTCGCCAACATCGGCTCGTTCGTCAAATTACATCCCTTGGCGAAGATCACACGGGCCTTATTGCCAACCATTTCCTTCACAGCCTGCACTACGGAAGCCGACTTCGCCGTATCGATACCACACCATGTCCCGAACAACTCAACCTTCTTATCCGCCAACGGGCCTACCACGGCGATCGTCCCTGTCTTTCGCAAAGGCAACAAACCCTTGTCATTCTTCAACAAGACAATGGATTTACCGGCGATATGGCGAGCCGTATTCATATGCTCATCCGTGAATGTATTCTTTTTCGCACGATCTGCGTCCAAGTAGCGATAAGGGTCCTCGAACAAGCCCAATTTATATTTTGCCTCCAATACACGGCGGCAAGCCTGATCGATATCCGCTTGAGACACACGGCCCTCTTCCAGCGACTTCTTCAAGGTCGTGATATAGCCGTTCGTCATCATATCCATATCCAAGCCGGCATGCAAAGCCAAGGCCGATACGGTCTGCGTATCACCCAGACCATGATTGGTCATCTCGCCGATCGAATTATAATCGGAAACGACAAACCCATTGAATCCCCATTGATCACGAAGCAAATCGGTCAACAACCAACGGTTACCCGTAGCCGGAATCGCCTCCACCAAATTAAAGGAAGACATAACCGTGGCACAACCAGCCTCTACAGCCGCTTTATAAGGCGGGAAATACTCATTAAACATCTTGATACGGCTCATATCCACCGTATTATAATCACGACCGGCCTCGGAAGCGCCATACAAGGCAAAGTGCTTCAAGCAAGACAAGATCGTGTTCTCTTTTGTCAAGTCATCTCCTTGATAACCTCTCACCATGGCGGCGGCGATCTTTCCACCCCACCAAGGGTCCTCTCCACTACCCTCGGCAATACGTCCCCAACGAGCGTCACGGGCGATATCCACCATCGGGGAATAAGTCCATGTCACGCCGTTTGAACTGGCCTCGATAGCGGCGATACGGGCACTTTGCTCGATCAACGTCGTATCCCAGCTACAAGACAAAGCCAATGGGATCGGGAAGATCGTATGATATCCATGAATCACATCCAGTCCGAACAAAAGCGGAATTCCTAAGCGAGATTCCTTAACCGCTATCTCCTGCAATTTACGGAACGTCTCCAGCTCCGAGCCTCCCGTAGCACCCAGCCAGCCCCGACGAATCGTCTCGTCCGCTCCTTCCGAACCACTCAAGATGCCGGGAACACCCCCACCGGACAAGTTCAGCTGTCCGATCTTCTCATCCAAAGTCATTTTACCCATCAACTGATCGATAAACGTATCCATCGCTCTCGTATCTTGAACGGGCTTTTGTCCGTATGCCGCAAGTGCCAAACAAGCGGCGAATGATAATATAATCTTTCTCATGTTATTTAAATATTAAGATTCTCTCGCATTATGGATCGTGAAACCCAATTTCTTCAAACCGTCCTGGATTTCCGGACAGCTCATAAACAAACGCCACAGAAGGCCCGTACGGTAATTCTCGATCATCGGGGCGATCGTACATTGGTCTATTGCCAAATAACGATGCGGATACCAATTCTCGCCTTCACTGAAAGCGTCGTAAAAACCATACTTACCCCAGATGCTATCTCCCAGATTGAAATAGAAATGCTTCAATGCCTTCGAGGATTCCTCCGGTGTATACGGATAACTGCTCAAGGCGGCTGTCGGCGTAATTACCCCATGATCGTTGGAGGGCATATGCGCGTTATAGCCTTTCACGGAATAGCTGGCGGTCAATCCCCAGCAAGCGTCGCTATATCCTTTGAAGCCCTTCGGATTCTCCGCGCAATAACGGTAATCGATCAATACGTGATTCCGGTTCAAGTCCCAGTAGTTAGCGTATCGATCCGATAAGCCGACCGGACATAGGCCGATATAAGAATAATGTGCCCAGAACAACGGACCGCCGTACTCCTCGGCATAATTATGTTTCAAGATCAAAGGTAAATCGTAAGCGACTGCATCGCTCTTGATCCCTCCTTTACGAGCCCATCCGTTATGATAAGCGGAAGCCGGGATCGGATACGTAGGCGAAGACGCCGCCAAAATATAAGTAATCAGACATTCATTGTAACCTTCCAAAGGAAAATTCATCTCCCATGCGTAATTCGGGCTCCAATGCCAATACAATACATCCTGCCCGTTCAAATACCAGGTCCATTCCATCTCACGCCATAGCTGGTCAATCTTCGCAGCCAACGCTTTCTCGCTCTCATTACCATCCTTGAAATATTGGCGTACGCATAAGAGACCTTGCATTAAGAAAGCGCTCTCTACCAAATCGCCTCCGTTATCCTTCTGGCCGAAAGGCTTTACCTTACCCGTAGGTCCATGCATCCAGTGAGGCCAGACCCCGTGGAAACGATCGGCCTTCGCCAAGTAATCAGCGATTTGATGAAAACGGGCCACACCTTCCTCACGGGTGATAAAGCCACGCTCAATACCTACCAACAGCCCGGCGATACCAAAACCACTACCTCCGGTGGTCACGATATCAGCGTCGTTCTCAGGATACACGCCATCCGTATGGATACGCTCACAGGCCAGTCCGGAGGTAGGCTCCGCACCTTCCCACATATAATTAAAGTGAGCCTTTTGTATATAGGTCAAGAATTCATCATCCGACTGAAAATCCAACTTACGCTCATTGGGCGTAGACTCTGCGGATGTGTCACTTTTCTTGGCCTCATGACAAGCGGTCAACGAAAAGCCAAGCAACAGGGTAACAACGCCTGTACGGAAATAGGTATTCATAGATATATACATTTAAAATAGTTATCGTCTCAATACTTTACTCATCGGTGAACGGCCGCTCTCTCCCAATGCCTCGATCGAGAAATAATAGTCCGTATCCTTATCCAAGCCCCTGAAATCGTACATCGTATCTCCCAGTACCGTGATACTGTTGTACAATTTATCCGGCGTTATACCATAATAGATATTGTAAGCGTACACCTCTTTTACCGGCTCCCAAGTGATCAGCGCATTCCGCTTATCCGCTTTTGAGCGTTCCACCTTTAAATTCTTAACGGCGGCGGGAGCTTCTCCCAAACCATTTCCAAAAATACGAAATCCGGACATAGCGAAGTTGCCCGAAGGCACATGTTCGTTCACTATTTTCAAATAACGGGTTTTCAAAGGCTCACGCAACTCGATATAGTCGTGCGGAACGTCCTTGTCGTTATCGCTCTTATCGACTACCAATTCCCAATTTTGTCCATCTATAGAATGATAAATACGATATTGATGATACAAGTCCATCGCCTTATTATGCTGTACGGCTCTATGCTCGTAATAGTTCAACTGGATCGCACGTACCTCTTTCAATCCCTCTAAAGAGATCTGGAGCCATTCACCCGGCTCTCCCGAGCGGGCGGACCAGAAAGTACGCATGCTCTCATCCGTTACATTCTCTGGTACTAACGTACTATCCATGGAAGAGGCCATCACCGGTTTTCCATACGATAGCAACATCCAGCCGGAAAACGTATTCGCGATATCATCTACCTTCCCTTTCGGCGTAAGCAAAGGATAGTCCCCGAAAGCGGTATTCGAATACATCACGCCATCCTTATCGAATGCCGTAGGGTACAAACCAATACGACGCTCAAACTTATATTTCAAAGAAAGCATGCAAGTAGCCACATGCCAGTAATTGCCATACGCATCCTCGAAAGTACCACCATGACCGGCACCTTGTACGAAACCTCCCGGCTTATAGCTCATCGGGTTATGTTTCTGGTAGGTGAACGGGCCCATCGGCTTGTCGGATACATAGACACCATCCGCATAGACCTTGAACTCCGTTCCCGGCGCACCGTATTGGAAATAATATTTACCGTTATGCTTGGTCACGAAAGCTCCTTCCGTAAAAGGCGCTAAAGTCGTACTATCGTCATTGTTCATCCCGAAACGTTCCCATCCGTGTTCTTCCGGGCGCAGCATCATGATCTCTTGGATCTTGCTGATCGGGTGGAAATCACGGCGATCCAATTCCACTCCCTTCAAAGCAAACTCATTACTTGAACCATAGTACATATACAAACGTCCGTCATCATCCAGCAAAAATGCCGGGTCCCAGCTAGGAAGAGCCGTTTTCTCCACATACCGCTTGAACTTTCCGCTTTTCGGGTTCGTACTATACCAAATAGGCAATCCCGCATAGGTAGAACCGGTATAGAACAAGGTATCTTCACTTACGAAAGCGGCCGGAGCGCACAAGTCGTCATCTTCCGGATAACGTTGGAAACCGGCGAATACAAACTCCCAATTGCTTAAATCCTTGGAATAATAGAATCCGGCTTGGTTCGTGGCGAAAAGGAAATATTCCCCTTTATACATGACCATCATCGGATCGGCCGTAGAGCGGAAAGAGCCATTCTTCACCAAATCCGGCAGATTCGCCCGGAAGCAGTAGCTCAAATTCATCGGGTTGCAATAGGTAGAGGGATGATCGGCCGTAGCGTCGAACCAGCGGGTGGCTTGCTGAGGAGCTTTTACCCGTACATCACGAGGATCCGCTTCCATCCGGATATCTATTTTCGTATCGTTATCGCCAAACGTGCGATAAGCGTACTTCATCCCCGGATAATACACGAATAACTCATGATCGTAGCGGCTTGCTTGTATCTTATAATAGCCTGTCGCATCGGTGGTATAATGAACCGGGCTAGCCGTGAACATCACCGTAGCGCCTTCCAAGGGCTTGCCGTCCGGTCCGGTAATCGTACCTTCCAGAAAATGTTTTTGGGATACGGTAATATAGTAATCGCTTACCTGCCCCTTGATCACGATCACGGAATCTCCCCGCTCGTTTACTTGAGCGTTTACGGTAGAGACCGCGAAGAAAGAGGCAAGGAGTGATACGAGCATACACTTATTGTAGGCTTTTAAGGAAGCGCTAGAAACTCCTACGTCTTTCCGGAAAAACATGTACGTGTTTTCCGAAAAAGACGTACATGTTTCCGAGAAAACACGTACATGTTTTTTCCAAGAAGCGATAGCCCTATTTATTCTATTACATGCCAGCATATTATGTTCAAGATAAGTTATTGTTGTTTTTTGTCGCATTATTATTTTATGGATTGAATCTTTTGGATACCTTTCTGGACATCCGGATGGCTCATGAAAAGGTTCCACAACAGATTCGTACGGTAATTCTCGATCATAACCGTTACAGGCGCTTGATTCAATCCCATAAATAAGGGAGATACCCAATTTACAGTCAAGTTGAAAGCATCCCGGAAACCGTACTCACCCCATAAGAAGCTGCCGTGGTTACGATAATAATTCCGCAAGGCTTTCATGGAAGCGTCCGGCGTATAAGGGAAAGAAGCCAGAGCGCCCGTAGGTGCCATCGTTCCGTTATCCCTGTGCGGCATCGGCTCCTGAGCTTGATAGTTCCAAGCGAAATCGCTGGCGGTCAATCCCCAACAATCTTCTCCATAACCTACATACCCCCCTTGGTTCTCGATACAATACCGTTGATTGATCTTTGCCATTTTCTGGTTGTTCTCGAAATAATTCGTGTACTTATCCGTGAACTTATGTGGGTCCAGCCCGAGATAGGAGTAATGGATAAAGAAAAGAGGACCTCCATTAGAGACACCTACTTTCAAGTTCTCCCCATAATAAGTATTGCCATTCGTATACATCTTACCATCTTCTACACGCCCCCAATCGGCACGGTATTCTTGCGCATACTCCTCTTGGCTGGCCCAGCCGCTATAATACATCTCCGGAGAGATTCCGTATTTCGGCCCCATGATAGCCAACATATAGGTAATCATGGTCTCATTCCAGCCGATCAATTTATGATTGATCACCCACGCCTGATCTGGAGACCAGTGCCAATATAGATATGGGCTGTCCTTAAATTGCTTATACCAGCTCCATTCCACGTTCTTCCACAGAGAATCGATGCTCCTACGGATTTGTTTCTCCTTGTCATTCTCTTGGTCGAAATATTGACGAGCCGTTAACAGCCCTTGGAATAAGAAAGAGGTCTCCACCAAATCACCTCCATTATCTTTCGGGCCGAAGAAAGCGACCGTCTTCCCGGTTGTCCCATCAATAAAGTGAGAGACCGCCCCATGGAATTTATCCGCTTTCTCCAAGAAAGAAGTGATTTTCAAGAAACGCTGTACGCCCTCTTCCCGGGTGATAAATCCCCGTTCGATACCCGCCACGATCGCCATGATACCGAAGCCGGAAGCCCCGGTAGCGATCATATCATTCCGTCCGGGAATATTCTCACGGGCAAGACCGCTGTTTGGCTCCGCTCCCTCCCAATAATAACGGAAGTTCGCTTCCTGTACCATATCCAGCAATTGCTCGTCCGTCATTGGATAGGTAGTGGCCGAGACTGTCTGGGAATCATTGGATTCATTCAGCGCATAATCCACGGCCGTCACCTTATAATAAGCCTTTTTACCAACCTCTCCCAAGAAATCGGTATAACGATTCATCCAAGGGCGACGGATAGCGACCGGTTGGTAAGTAACCCCGTCGAAAGAACGGTAAATGCGATAGTATTTTATATCCTCCTTCGATTGAGGAATCCATTTGATATCGATATGACGCTCATACGCCTTGGCTTCCTGCAAGACCGGAGCGTTTAAGGCACTTACCGACGGGAGGGAAGCCGGCAAAAGCTCTATATCGTCCAGATAAATCGTATATTCGTTTCCATCGGCCGTACCGGGACGAAGGGCTACGGCCGCTAATTTCTTGATGTTCGTATCGTTCACGGCGTTTAATCCGAAATCCTCCAATGGAATGGATACGGGATGCCATACGCCGGGACGTGTATCTTTCAGATAATTTCTCAGGTTTAGGTATTGGGTATACGTGCTGTCCGCATAACGAATAGCGATATTGGGAAGAGCGGCAGCATTCATGCTCTCTCTCAACCGCACTTGCATAGAGAGCGTAGAGGGCTCACGAAAGAAGTCATTGCCACGGACCGGGCAATATTGTATCTCGCTATACCAATCTCCACCGGGAGCGGATACATAGGTAAGCTCCAAGGAATTGCCGGGCGTAAAAGCGACAGAGCCGGCAACCGGAAGATGATGTCTCGCATTTTTAATCCAAGAGGGTGAGGTATATTTCGCTTGAGAATAAAAGTAATCCCCTTTCATCAAGCTATTCTCGAAGAAAACATAGTCGTAAGGTTTCTCCACCGCTTGCAAGCTGGCGGACAATAAGAGAGTAGTTAGTAATGCGATGTGTTTCATGATGCTGATATTTATATAAATAAACGATATGATTTGAGATAAAATAGGCGGTGCCAAACGGGTTGACACCGCCTTGCCAAACTACAAAGGTCTAGTAAATAATGAGAATCTTATATTACTCTGTTACTTCCGGCTCAAAAGGCACAGGCTCAGCTTCTAAGTTAGGATTCAAGTCAATTTGATCCTGTGGTATCGGATAATATTCGCTTTCTCCTTTCACAAAACCCGGAAGTTCTTGAGTGGCTCTGTCCGTACGGACTAAATCGAAGAAACGTTCGCCCCATTCCAATGCCAACTCAACTTGACGCTCTTCCAGAATTTGATCCAAAGTCGCATTTGCAATCGGAGCTAAACCAGCACGTTCGCGAACCAAGTTTAATGGAGCGTCTCCATTTTGTCCCTTACGAACTTTAGCCTCAGCGTTCATTAACAACACATCAGCATAACGGAATACACGGATATTATTATTATCGCCATATCCAGTACGTCCCGGAGTCATTTGATTAGCCGGTGTATAAGCCTTTCCATTATAAGCAGTCGGTTCACCCGGTTGAGCGACAGGAATATAATCACCGTCACGAGTAGTGGCATCCGTCATGAGGAACGTTGTTTCCGCACGAACCGCTTCACCACGTTTAGAGAATAAATTACGGATTTTCTCAGTCGGCTCAATAAATGCCCATCCAGAGATAGGAGCCTCTCCACGAGGACCTTGGAACGCAAACCAGTTGTCAGAAGAAACGATATCACCACTTCCATTTCCAAAGTCAGTAAATTGATACTCTAGCAAAGACTCATTACACAATTTTCCCGGAATCTTAAACAACTCATAGAAATCATTATACAACTCAAACTTTCCGCTATTGACGATATCCTCGGTCAAGGCCAATACCTCATCCCATTCATTATCATACATCTTCTGTTTCGCTTTCAACATCTCAGCGGTATATTTTGTAACCGCTCCCGGATGCTCAGACTCATTCGGACGAATAGCCGGTAAGTTTGCTATACAATAATCCAACTCGTCATAAATGTACTTCTTTACATCCTCTTTCGTATTCTTGAATACATTCAGTTCTTGATTGTCTAACAAAAGAGGCACATCGCCAAATAAATTTACCAACTGGAAATAAGCATATGCTCGGAAAAAGCGAACTTCAGCAGCATATTGAGCGTTTAATTGCTTGTCTGACTCACTCGTCAAATGTTTAGCATAATTCTCTAAAGACTCCAATGCTGAATTAGAAGTAGAGACAACATAATAGCAGTTTCCCCAAAGGCCACTTAATGCCCAGAAAGTAGTCAAACGATCATACTGGAATTTACTAGCATACTCATACTCAATCTGGTCCGTAGGAGATCCTCCTTTATTCACATCGTCACCGCGAACTATGATACATCCATACGAGGACCAAGACCCCAGATAACCACGAGCGGTCGCATATACACCGGAAACAGGCATATACATATTCGATTTATTCGTATAATCAATACCCTCTACCTCTACAGTATTCTCTGGAAGCTTATCCAAGTAATCACTACAACTGGATGTCAGCAATGAAAAGGCTAAAGGGATAGCCCATAAAATCTGTTTTTTTAATATATTTTTCATATACTTCTGATTAGCATTTAAAGATTAATAAATAATACGAAGACCTAACGTATAAGAAGATGCTAAAGGATATACACGCTCATCAAATCCATAAGAAGAAGATGCTATCTCACCTTTCTCGTTCTTACTACCCAACTCTGGGCTGAAGCTGTTTGCCTTGAAAACAGTCAAAGGACGATCAGCAGTCAAGCTCAAACGAATGCTCGGCATCTTGAATTTTCCAAAGTCTTTCTTCGGGAATGTATAAGCAACTTGTACATTCTGAATACGGAAATAAGAACCATCTTCTACATAGAATGAGTTAAAGTTAGAGATATTCCAAGGTTTTACAGAACCTTTCGCAGACATATATTCGTTAGTAGAGCCCTCACCTATCCAACGATTCTCGAACTGATCTAAGTCATAGTTCAATTCAGAGTGCCAACGGCGGTCACCACGTTTACGGTTTACGATCTGGTTTCCAGCTACACCTTGCATAACCATAGAGAAATCGAAATTCTTGTAAGAGAATCCTAAGTTGATACCGTAATTGAAGTTCGGGATATAAGAACCCAATGTTACACGGTCTTTATTATCAATCTTACCATCCTTATTTTGGTCAACATACTTGAAATCTCCGGGCTCCAAACCATTTGCTACAGCAATCGGATCAGCAGCGATCTCTGCGGCATTCTGATAAACACCCTCAATATCATATCCATAGTAAGCATTCAACTCACCACCAACTTGAGAAATCGTACGGAACTCCGCAGAACCACCATATAAATAAGATAAACCATTCAAATCTTTTACCTCATTGTGCAAGGTTGTCAAGTTTGCTCCAATGTAGTAAGAGAAATCTTTACCGATCTTATCAGCCCAGTTAAAAGACAACTCAACACCTGTATTCAAAATCTCACCTCTGTTACCTAATAAGTTACCGGCACCCATTGGCAGAGGAGCGTCGATCACGGCATTTTGAGTCAAACGATAATACCAGTCTGCCTCTATTGTCAAACGGCTATTCAACGTACGAAAATCTAAACCGACGTTCGTCTCATTCACGACTTCCCAACCTAACCAACTAAAATAAACCAAGTTCGTATAACCAGGAACAGCGCTTCCTCCAAATATACCAGAGGTACCCATATCTTGCGTAATGGAAGCGAAACCATCACTAGCCGCAACCTTATCGTTACCTAACTTACCCCAGCTCGCACGTAATTTCAGATAATCAACCCATTTCTGATCTTTCATGAATCCTTCTTCTGAAATATTCCAAGCAGCACCTACAGAAGGGAAATAACCCCATTTCTCTTGGTATTTGGAAGAACCATCAGCACGCATTGTAGCAGACAATAAATATTTGCCTTTATAATCATAAGATACACGACCGAACCAAGAAACACCACGATAAGTCGTACCGTCATCGCCAGTTTTACGTCCATCCGCATTACCTTGATTCAAATAGTAATATTCCTCGTGTCCGCCCGGAACACCTGTAGCTTCTCCCCATAGGTTACGCCAGTTCTCTTCACGTACGGATTGACCCAACATCGCAGTTAAACCATGATCACCGAACGTATCTGTATAAGTCAATGTATTATCTAAAATCCAACTGTGATAAATATCATTCTTCTTATTCAAAAGGGGAGTCGAATTCAACTGAGTTCCACCAACCAAAAATTCTGGAGTATAAGCTCTTGTCTGGATAACATTGATATCTTGACTATAAGCCGTTTTAAAGAATAACTTATTCTCCGGCAAGAAGTCGAATTGCGCATAGAAAGAAGGCATTACGCGCAACATTGAATTTTTAGAATCATAATACTCCGCTTGAGCAACCGGATTGTAGTAATACTCACTCAAACCGATTTGGGCAGGAGAACCATATTTCGTAGGATACGGATTCAAGGAGCTATTTTCATCATATACAGGAATAATACCCGGTGTACGGAAAGCTGCTAACCAAACCTCGCCGTTTGGCAAGTTTTGCGTAGAGTTGCTCAAAACAACGTTAGCTCCTACTTTCAACCAATCAAAAGCCTTATAATCCGCTTTCGTACGCAAATTGAAACGAGAGTAATCATTTTTAGAATCCAAGATACCATCTTGATACAAATAAGAGGTACCCACAGAATAAGTAGCTTTTTCAGTACCTCCAGAAATGTCTAAAGAATGGTTGTGAGTTAAAGCTGTATGTAAGATCTCATCATACCAGTTTGTATTCGGAAGTGTTCCCCAAACATTTTTAGCGTTATTTACAACAGCCTGTAAGGTTTCATTACCCATCTCACTGATCATAGTCGCATATTGCTCACTATTAGCCATTTTCAATACATTCGTAGCCTTTTGAAAGCCAACATAACCATCATAAGTAACCGTAGCAGGACGATTCAACGCACCTTTCTTTGTCGTAACCAAGACTACGCCATTCGCCGCACGTACACCATAAATAGAAGCGGCAGAAGCATCTTTCAAAATAGACAAATCTTGAATATCACTATTATTCAAGAAATCAATATTATCAAAGAACATTCCATCTACAACATACAAAGGTTGGCTATCCGTATTCATAGAACCGATACCACGAATACGTACGGAAGGACCGGAACCTGGCTGGCCACTATTCGTAATCTGCACACCCGGCACTTTTCCTTGCAAAGCACTCATCGGAGATGATGTCGCATGTTTCGTAATCTCATCAGCCTTGATCACGGCAATTGGAGCTGTCAAATCCTTAGCCTTACTCGTACCATAACCGATAACGACAACCTCTTCCAAGTTTTGCGTATCCTCACTCATAAGAACATTTACTACAGTCTGTCCGTTAACCGGAACTTCTTGTGTAGTCATACCTACATAACTAAATACTAAAGTCGCATTCTTAGGAACATTACTCAAAGTATAGTCTCCATCCATAGAGGTTATGGTACCGTTAGTCGTACCCTTAACCAAAACACTCACCCCGATAGCTGGGTATCCTGTGGCCTTTTCAGTTACCACACCGGTAACTGTCAGATTCTGCGCAAACATTGTTGTCGCGGCAAGTAACAGGCATAAACAAAGCATTAATTTAGCTTTCATTCATTCTAGTTTTAAAGTTGAACATTTGTTTTTACACTCATTATTAAATTTGAAGCAAATGAACACCCAAACCTAAAAAAGGGCAAATTTTTGTATACTTCAACACTACTGCAAGCCTTGCGCAAGCAGAAAATTACTACTTTTATACTACTGCAATACATATTAATTATCTTATTTTCAGTTATAATACATTTGTTAATTCAAAAGGAGAACATTATATGTTATTAAACACATCTCACTAAATATGGGAACACAAAAATGACAAGGAAAACTCATAGTTATGATTTTCTTATTTCATAGTTATGATATTTTTCATTCATAACTATGAAATTTCTTAGTGGAACTGGATCATGAAATCTACCAAGCTTTGCCCCTCCGGTAGATTTAGTTTTTTACGCAATCGATAGCGCGCCGCCTCGATACCACGTACGGAAAGATTTTGCATACGAGCCATATCCTTAGTTGGCATATTCAAACGTAATAAAGCGCATAATCGTAAATCGCCCGGAGTCAAATCGGGATACCGCTCTTTTAGATTCGTAAAGAACTTTTCGTGGATACGATCGAAATTAGTCTGGAAAATGGCCCATTCATCCTCGCCTGATATATTCTCTTCGATCATGCGGATGAGCTTATCGAAGAATCGTTTCGTATAACTTCCCGATAATTGTTGAGCTTGTATTTCCTTTTTTAGACCTTCAAGGAAATCATTATGAGAGATAACAGACAAAGTAGCACTGGCTAATTCCTTACTCTTATAAGTAAGGTCATTTTCTAATTTTTCATTCTCTAGCTTGACAATTAATTGCTCTTGCGCCCTCAATTGCTCTTCTTGCAATCTCTTTTGCTCCTCGTTAACTTTTTTCTCACGCATGACAATCCACATCGTATACATTCTCACTAATACGACCAGTATACATAAAAACAAAGCAAAATAGATGATCAGCGCCCACCAAGAGCTATAAAATGGACGTTCGATCTTGAATGGATAAGACAGAGAAGATAGCTCTTTTCCTCGATCGTCTTTCACAACCGCATGTAACACAAAATTACCATACGGTAAATTAGAATAAGTCCGTTGAAAATTACTGGTGCCTTCTGTCCATTCATTATCAAATCCGTCCAATTTATAATAGATCTGGAAACGGCGCCCCGTAAAATCCGGATACGAAAACTTAAAAAGAATCGTATTATAGCTATAACTCAATACGGACGCACCGGCTTCCGGTGCGTCCGCTCCCTTGCAAGGGAGCGGAGCGAACTCATTTTCATGCCGATTATAGGCCCTTACCTGCGACAAACTTAATGGAACTCGAGTCGTATCCACATAATTCCGGTATCTGTCATAACGAGCGATCCCCCCGTTTAGACAAAAATAAGACGTCCCGTCGGAAGCCACATAAATATTTCCCCTATCCTCTATGGTCGGATTATCAAACAAAGTAAAAGGAATACGCTGTTTTAACTGGAATCGCCCGGACTCATATCCTAACAATACATATTCCGAATTCCGGATAAACCAATATAAATCATTATTCAAGGAAACAACCCGATAGGTATCGCTTAACTCGGGAAAATCCTCATTCAACAAATCATAAGGAACGATCTTTCCCGTCAAATCCTCATAAGTATAAAACTTACTCCCATCCGAGAAAACAATACGTCCGCGTAATTTCATTACATTAATCGTACCACTCTCATTACCTTCCTCCAGTTTTCCGATATACTCCATCTCTTTCACGCTCCTCAAATCCTCATTCAAGCGAAGACGATAGATACCTTTATACATATGGCTAGCCCATATATTGCCGGTAGGGTCAACCTCAAACGATTTGATCAAATTAGAGAATCCTTCTACATTATGGCTAAACTTCCAACGATTCGTAACCATATCCCGGGTGAAAACACTGAGTGGACGGTAAGACATCTGGAGTAAAACTTCCTTTCCATGGATAATTGTCTTACGTAATGCGGTACCCCCTCCATTGGGACCCGGTATCTGAGTAGCTTTTCGGCCCTCTAGCTGTAAGGTACCTGTATTATGTCCGGCAATCAGTTGATTTCCGACATCGGAGATATACCATGTCTGTTCCTGAGTACCGGGAACCAAGGTTGGGTAACTATCGTTCTCAGATAACGCATAAAGACCTTGGTTCGTAGCTAAATAAATAATATCCTTCTCTATCACCATATCATGCACCATACCAATCTGGGCCTCAAGCGGCTCATAAAAATAGATCGGAGAATTCACATGTATCTGCGCGATACCATTATCCAATGTAACCCATAAATTATCCGAATTATCAGCAAATACTCTCAATACCGTATTATTAATCAAGCCATTCTCCCGGTTGATATGCCACAAAGTTTCCCCCTGCTTATTAATCGCTACAACCCCATTAGAAATCGTACCCACAATAAAAGTGGAATCTTTCATCATGACTCCCCGGTTTGCGATCCCTTCCTTTAATATCTCATTGGCTGGCGTATTCCACACGGACAATTTTTTGCGTACCTCATCATAGATAAAACATCCACTACGAGCCGAGACCAATAATAGCTGATGATCAAACGGCAAGACCGAAACCACATCATCCTCCAAAACCTTTTTCGATAGTAACTCCGTAAACTGGCCGTCATCCATCCGGCAAAAGCTTCCTCCTTCCATAAACTGAACATAGAGATGATCGTCCAATGTGAAAATATACAATGGAGGCAGATCGGATACGCCCTTCCTTACCTTCTCCCCATCATAAATAAAAAAGCTACCGAATGATTGGAAATAGATCTCACCCTTATATTCATTAATCGTCCAGAACTCATCATTATTTAAATAGACGTTTATCTCAGACGAACTGAGTGAATGATAAATCAGATCATTCTCATCATCCACCTCAAAATACCCGAACTCCTCGAAAGAGCCGACATAAATACGTCCCTCCTTCGATATATACAAAGCACGGACACCCAGATTATTCGGTAACTTCACAAGATCCCAGTGAATACCGTCAAAAGCCAAAAGCCCCCGGTTATTGCCAATATACATCTTTCCGCCCGGACCTTGGGCGACCGCCCAATTCTGGTTTCCCGCTTTGTAATCGCTTACGGAATAATTGATGATTTTAGGAATATAGGGTACCTTCGCATTCCCCGTTATACAAAACAACAAGGCAATAACGCAACAAATCAACATACGAATCAACGTCCTCTCAAGTATCTCCTTCACTATATAGTACAGAATGTTATGTACCACAAAAGTAAATAAAAATACGTTACGTTATACCCTACTTCTTATAAACTCTCACACAATCAATCTCGAACACATGCGGAAAAAGAGAATCATCAATACCCTTTTGGCCTCCCCAATTCCCACCGATCGCCAGATTCAGCAAGATATGAAAGCGTTTATCGTAAGGCCAAACCTCATAGCCTGTCCCCTCGTTCTTAAATGTAAAGTATAATTGATCATCTACATAAAGCCGGTACTCATCTTCCTCCCATTCCAAGGCGTACACGTGAAACGCTTTATAACAATCCGGACACGCAATTTTAGCATTTTTTTGAGTTCCGATCGCATGATTATATTTTTCCGTATGCGAAGAACCTACGATCGTGTCGGGATCATAGCCCACATTTTCCATAATATCTATTTCCCCGCTTTTTGGCCAATCCCCGTATTCCCAATCCGTTGGAAGCATCCAGATGGCCGGCCATGTCCCTCGTCCAGTCGGGAGTTTCGCCCGAATCTCAAAACGTCCGTACAACCAATCCCCTTTTCCTTTCGTAATCAGGCGAGCCGATGTATATGAACGACCTTCCATCGGTTCTTTCAAGGCCGTAATCCTCAACACCCCATCCGAGACCCAAACGTTCTCCTTTCTGCCGGATGTATAATATTGAGCCTCGTTATTTCCCCATTGATATACATTACCTTCCGTATCATAAGACCATTTCGTAGAATCAGGAAATCCCGTATAGTCAAACTCCTCACTCCATATCAATTTCCACCCGCCTTTATCCATGGGTGCAGACAAATCGATATCACTAGCATTCGCCAGACTGCTCAAGAAAACACGATATAGGATAAAACTAAACAAAAGAAATGACCGTGACATAACAATATTGATTTAAATCAGAATTTCCACAAATATATGAAAAATAAATAAAAGTGTAGATGAAAAACACATCGCAAGGTTATCCCCGCAATTATACTGCGAATACCACAGGAGATATACTTCAAGTGGCAGAGAAGATATACTTCATGGCCAAAGTAAGTACTACCCCATTTTCCCTAGGGATTAATCGGATAAGCTATCTATACGAGAAAATGTCACAAAATAAAAAAGGGATGCCACAATTGACATCCCTCTCTCTGGATTGTTGAGTTGTCTCACGAGGATTCGAACCTCGACAGACAGAACCAAAAACTGTAGTGCTACCATTACACCATGAGACAATCCGATTGCTTTACTAAAGCGATGCAAAGGTAAGAATAAAATCTTACCTTGCAAATTTTTTGATTATTTTTTTACTTTGCGATCAACAAATAATAATTTTTCTTACCTCTTTGAACCAATAAATACTTATCGTCAAGCAGTGAAGAACAATCAATTACAGTATCAACCTCCGCTAATTTCTCTTTGTTAAAACTTACGCCACCACTTTGTACCAATTTACGCATCTCACCTTTTGAAGGGAAGATAGCGGCTTTTTCAGTACACAAATCAACAGCCTTGATTCCTGCGGCCAATTCATCACGGGAGATATCGAAATGAGGAACACCCTCGAATACGGCTAGTAATGTGTCCTCATCCAATTTCAACAAAGCCTCGTGAGTGGAGTTACCAAACAAGATATTGGAAGCCTCGACAGCGGCCTCATAATCTTCCAAAGAGTGAACCATAACAGTCACTTCTTTCGCCAAACGTTTCTGCAACGGACGCAAATGAGGAGCGGCCTCTTGCTCCGCCTCCAAAGCGGCGATCTCTTCTTGGCTCAAGTCCGTGAAGATCTTGATATACTTGGCGGCGTCAGCGTCGCTTACGTTCAACCAGAATTGATAGAATTTATACGGAGAAGTATAGCGACGATCCAACCAGATATTACCGGATTCCGTCTTTCCGAACTTACCACCGTCGGCCTTCGTGATCAACGGGCAAGTCAAGGCATAAGCCTCCCCTCCCAACGTACGACGGATCAATTCCGTACCAGTCGTGATATTACCCCATTGATCGGTACCACCCATCTGTAGACGGCAACCCTCATGCTCATACAAATACAAATAATCGTAGCCTTGTAGCAATTGATAGGAAAACTCGGTGAAAGACATACCTACACTGGATTCGCGGCTCAAACGCTTCTTCACAGAATCCTTAGCCATCATGTAATTCACGGTAATATGCTTACCGATATCGCGGATAAAATTTAAGAAAGAATAATCCTTCATCCAGTCATAGTTGTTCACCAACTTAGCGGCATTAGGAGCGTCGGAGTCAAAATCAAGGAACTTAGCCAATTGTTTCTTGATGCAATCCTGATTGTGACGAAGAGTAGCCTCGTCCAGCAAATTACGCTCAGCAGACTTCATAGACGGGTCACCGATCATACCGGTAGCGCCACCCACTAAAGCGATAGGACGATGACCGGCACGTTGGAAATGCTTCAGCATCATCACACTTACTAAGTGTCCGATATGCAAAGAGTCTGCCGTTGGATCGATCCCCACATAGGCCGATGTCAACTCTTTCTGCAATTGCTCTTCCGTCCCGGGCATCATATCAGCGATCATGCCCCTCCATCTTAATTCTTCTACAAAATTCATCGTATTAATTTATATCGTATTACATTAATATATTTGTCACTTTATCTCATACGAGGCAAAGGTACGACTTTTTAATTGAGAATCGAAAATTGATAATTGATAATTATCCGTTTAGGTGGAAGATAGAAACGTTTTTAGCGATTTGAATCCGCAGCTTTTCTTCCGGAATATCCAACGCTTCCGCTACATTTTGGTAGACCCCGCGGATATCAATCGATTTATCATCGGTCTCCAAGAAAAGGAAATCAGGCCATGCGGCACGCAAAGCCGACGGATTAAAACGATCTCCAAAAGAGAGATAAAACCCCAAGCGAACCAATTGGGAGGCAAGTTCACCATTACCTCGAAAGCCATGGATAATCCAAGGCATCTCCGGTTTCACGGCCTTTTTACAGGCAATGAGATCCGCCCACGCTTTTACGCAATGGATGATTAATGGCTTATGTGTTTCCTCCGCTAAATTGGCTTGTGCCAGAAACACCTCTTTTTGCAAATCCATTGGAGATTCGGCCAGTGTATCAAGTCCAGCCTCTCCGATCGCCACGACTCCCGAACCAGACACCAATACCCTAAGTAGATCCATCTGCTCCTTTACATTATATATATACCACGGATGAATACCATATGAGCGAATAACCGTATCAGGAAGTGAACCCGGCTGCATATCACCCATTGGACTCACGATCCTATTTATAATCGCGATATCCTCCTTATGGAAAGGCATCTGATGCGTATGTATATCATAATAACCCATGGCGTTACGGAACCGGATCATAACCGCTCCCACCCCAAGGATGGCAACGAAGTATTCGTTTAACCGCAAGATACAATCCTTTCACAGGGCCATATTTCTTCAAGGCTTGCACCGCATATTCGGAACAAGTGGGCGTATACCTGCACGAAGCCGGTGTCATAGGAGAGATACAATATTTGTAGAAATAAACCGGCAATAAGAGTAATGTGGTAAAAAAGCGTCTCATTATTCTTTATCCCGAAGGATATGGATCGCTTTCTTCATTGCCTTTTCCATCGCAGCGTACGGATGGATCTCTTTATCGAGGTACAGGAAAGCGATTAACATGCCCTTATTCTTCGCTTCCAACGGTTCCAGTAAATCATATTTACGAACCCGGTAAGCCTCACGTACCTGTCGTTTGATCAAGTTACGTTTTACGGCTCTCTTAAATCTTTTCTTCGGTACACTCACTAAGAAGGAAGCACGGGCAGGCATCTCTTCCTCCATCGGTAAATAAACGACCCGCAGTGGAAACGCCACGAACGATTGTCCTTTTTCGAATAATAGGTCAATGTAACGTTTCCACGACAGGCGTTCTTCTTTTGAAAGGGTATACCTTTTTGTCGTCATTATTTTTTACCGTCTTGCTGTTTTTTCAGATATAAATCCAAAGCAGCAGTCATAGAAGGGGCTTCCACCGTGGGAGCCTCAACGTCCAAACGCAGACCCGCATCTTTAACAGCCTTTGCCGTAGTAGGGCCAAAACAGCCGATCTTTATATCGTCTTGTTTGAAATCCGGGAAGTTCTTCAATAAGGAAGAGATACCCGACGGACTAAAGAAAACCAACATATCATAATCGAATTTCTCGTCCTTCGCGAAATCATTGCTCACCGTACGGAACATCACCGCTTTCGTATAGTTGATTTTCTTCGCATCTAACAAAGCGAATAGATCATCTTTATGTACATCGGAAACAGGTACTAGGTATTTCTCCTTCGCATGTTTGGCGATAACAGTCACCAAATCATCTGCCTTACCGGTCTGACCATAAAAAATCTTACGTTTTCTATAAACGATATACTTCTGGAGATAAACAGCGATCGCCTCTGTCATACAGAAATACTTCATCGTTTCCGGGATAGCCACACGCAATTCCTCGCATAAATGAAAGAAATGATCGATAGCCGTACGAGCCGTAAAAATAACGGCGGTATGATCCAAAACCGAGATTCGTTGCTGCCTGAACTCCTTGGAAGATAAAGGTTCAACCTTGATGAACGGACGGAAATCTATTTCCACACCGTATTTTTCTGCAATATCGAAATATGGTGATTTCTCCGATGCAGGCTTCGGTTGTGATACCAATAATTTTTTAATATTCAATGCCATAGAGTACTTGACTCGATAAAGTTATACAAATAAATAATGCCTTCATACAGAAAAACTAAAGGCAATATTTCTTGGCCGCAAAGGTACAAACTAATATATAAAAAACTGCTATTTTTCCTGTGAAATATCCGTATGGTCTTATAAATTATCACAAAACGACACAGAATATAGAAAAATACAAACAACAAAACAGGAATCTGTATACTGCTCCCCACGAATACCAACCAAAGTGCCGGAATGTATAAACAGATCCCCCACGCTCCTATAATAGCGTTATAATTAGTCTTCCAAAACTTGTATTTCGGAGCATCCGTAAAAACAACCCCCAATAAATAATAGAAACAGCGCTTACACCAATAAAACAGTATCAATACCATCATTATCAACCCAATAGATATCAATACCGTATTTTCTAGCAAATGGTTGAAATACCCATATGCCCTAGCGATAGCAAAAAGGCAAACGCTACAAAGAAACAAGGCTTGAAACGTCATGAAATTCCGGAAGAGCCATTCGCTCCCCCTCGTTACCTCAAATAAATTTTGACGTTCTTTCACATATACCACATCACGCATCATCTTCAGGAATAAACGATAATTGGTACGGAACACCAACGCAAAACACATAAATAAGACGAACAAAAGGCTGAAGACCACATCGTCCACCAATTGTCCGTCCCACAAACGAATCCCTACATATCCTTCAAATGTACCCATGTGCCGCTATTATCGGCACAAAGGTACATAATTATTTCAATAAAGCGCTTCCTTAATAATCTCTCCTACCGTAGGATGCGGGAACACAAACGACTTTAACTCATCCGATTTCATCCCCTTCTCAATAGCGATTCCGGCGATCACGATCAACTCCGAGGCCGGATTACCCAACATATGGGCGCCGATCAACGTCTCATCCTCCGACAAGATCAACTTACAGACGCCATTACCCATCTCATTCTCCGCAACAAAACGTCCCGAGAATGCCATCGGTATTTTCTTCACGGTATACGAAATACCTTCTGCCTGCAACTCCTCCTCTGTCTTCCCGACACCGGCGATCTCCGGATTCGTATAAACGACACCCGGAATAGCCTTATAACTCATCGGGCGCGATTTGCCCAAGAGATGATCCACGGCCACCTCCGCCTCGCTAACTGCCGTATGCGCCAGTAAGGAGAAAGCGGTAATATCACCGCAAGCATATACATTTGGCAGGGAAGTCTGCATGTACTCATTCACCTTCACCCCATTACGAGAAGTCTCCGGAGCCAGTGTCTCCAAGCCAAAACCTTTCGTAACCGGACGACGCCCTACACTCAAAAGGACCTTATCGCCATGCAACGTGAATGTCTCCCCGTCTTTCTCTACAGAAACCTCGGTTCCATGCACCCCGGTCACTTTATGACTTAGATAGAACTTAATCCCCCGTTTAGCGTATTCCGCTTGCAACATTTCGGACAGCTCGCGATCCATCGGGCCTAATATCTTATCCAACATCTCCACGACATGTACCTCTACCCCAAGGCTATTGAAGAAAGAAGCGAACTCCATACCGATCACGCCTCCACCGATTATCACCAAAGAGGCCGGAAGCTCCTTCGATTGCAACGCCTCCCGGCTCGTCCAATATTCCGTCTCCGCCAATCCGGGTATAGGAGGAATTACCGTTTCCGATCCCGTACAGATCAAAAGGTTCGCAGCCTCGTATAGCTCTTCTCCGGCAGCGATCGTAATCGTCCCGTCGGCCGCACGTCCTTGGATACAAGCTTCCGCCGTAACCATCACCACGCCATGCTCCGTCATTTTCATACGGATACCGGCTGTCAGCTTTTTCACGACCTTATTCTTACGGGCGATGATTTTCGGGAGATCAAAAGAAGGATTCTCCGCTTTCACCGCATACTTGGAAGCATGCTTGATATTATCATACGTCTTAGCGGAATAAAGAAGCGTCTTTGTCGGCACGCATCCCTCATTCAAACAAACCCCGCCCAATGCGTTTTTCTCAAAAAGAATCGTGGAAAGCCCACCCTGCGCCGCTCTCTCCGCGGCAGTATAACCGGCAGGACCTCCACCGATTATAGCGACATCGTATTTCATACTATTAGATCTATTTAAGTTGTATATTAGGATTTATCTTTCTCAACTGTTTGATAAAATCAGCCCGGTTGGTCGGAGATATGAGCATCCAAGGTTTCCCATTGCTCCATATGATCAGCCGATCCAACGAAAGGGCGTAGCTGGACACCGGCATCACGGTAGATTCCAACGCCTCTATATCAGCGATAGCGATCTTCTTCTCCGGGAAAATACTACAATGCGCTATCAACACATCATCTTCCGTTATCCGGTAATACGTATTAAAGAAAACATGAAGCACCCCCAACGCAGCGACCATCATACCCACTATAGCCGATATATTGGTACGCAAAAACGCAGCCACACAACCAATTACCACCATGATAATCACCAGATGATACCACCATCCCACTTTTGATTTATATTCTCTTTCCATTTTCCGAAATTTGCCGCAAGTTAACGAAAAACGTCAAACAAAAAGAAAATTGCCCAATCTTTCCTATAAAAGAAAATACGCTGTCACTTCTCAGCAACAGCGTATCCACTTAAACCGGTTAATACAAATCATAAGATTGTAGTCGCCTTTTTTATTTTAATTCTTCCAATACCGTATAGGATTGTAATACGTTATTCTTATCATATTGTTCCGTACGCACTAAGCCTACATTCGGGCTGTACCACTCATAGCCATACCCAGTGATTGTCTCCTTTGATTTAGGGGAACGTGTAGCGATATTATATTTTACCTTAGCGCAATCGAACGTACCGGCAGGAGTTGTTATGCTTTCCGTTTTAATAAACTCACGGTCCTTAATGGCCATATCCTTACGATTCTTCCGGTTCTTCTTATCGTAGATCTTTACGGAAGCCTCGTCGAAATACACGTTATTCTTATCGAAATTAGCCGCATACGGATTTGGGTAATTTATAAAGTTCTCCGTGATATCCACATTCGTATTCATTTCCGATACCACTCCCGGATAAGAGAGCGTCTCTTTCGAGTCGAGGAAAAATTCTCCATTCTGGCAGTATGCCTTGATATCTCCTTTGTTCACGATCGTACCGGAGGGATTAGTATATACGTAGTCCGCTTCCACCTCTTGGCCGGAAGGCAATGTTTCCACCTCATCCACTTGATAACTCATAACAGATTGTAAGTTTCCCTTCGCGTCATATCCTTTACGGACCCATACCGTTCCCTCTGTTTGCGGAAAGAAGAACGTACAATCTTGCGCCATCGCTCCTCCCGCGATCAATGAGATTAAAGCCGTGTATAATATTTTCACCTTCATAATTTTGACGTTTAATTAATTCACTACTAAATACATGCCGGATATCCAATGCTTTGTTAGAACAGAGTGAACCACTAAATGTTCAGAAGGTAAAAATTAAAAATAGCCAAAATATCGTAAGGCAGCGGTATATCATCCACTATCAATGGATACCGAATATAGCATCTTTTACGACGATAGAATCATTTACATCGTACCTATTATATAAAGTCCCTTCCATCTTTCCCTCAATATATGGCATCATGGACGATTCATGGTAACGAACACTATCCACATAGACCTTAAACGGTTTTTTTAAAGGACAATATTCCACCTTATTTAGTGAATCCGTTATCCGGATATAAGACGTTATCTCCTCTTGTGTCCGAATCCCCTTCTCTATATTATATTCTCCTTCTTGTAATGGGAGCAATACCACCTTCATCGCATAACGGCTTGAATGTTCGCGATCCAGTGGAATCGTCCAATGTGAGCATCTCAAGACCTCCCATTCTCCCCTCCTTACTTCCGAATAAAATCCAGCATCTATATATCTCCATGAAGCCGACTTATTCCTAATAGAAATATCCTGTCCGTTTACCGCCCCCTCAAAATATCCCAGATAATAGGGTGTTTCTTTAGGTGTATCCTCTATTATCTCTTCTTTCTCGCAAGAGATAAACGCCAACTGCAAAAGAAATAGTGAAAAATAAATTAGGTATCTCATAACGCATATATTTTAGAAGTAAGACACTTATATTCAGAGCTATTTCCAAAGATACAAACTTTATCCGGATTTCAAACTAAAAAGACATAGAATTGAGACTCCATAAACCTATATTCTTGTAATTTAGAAATGGAATCGTACCCCCGCATCAAAAGTCAAACGAAATAAGCCAGAGTAATCTCCTTTATCGTAAGAGACATTCTCTTGCTTGGGTAAGGAACCTCCTACATAACCGATATTCAAGCCCACTCCCACATGCTTTGACAAAAGATATTCTGCGCCTAATGAGAAATTATATCCTACACCGGATAAGGACTCGCTTATCCCCCTCGCCGATTCCCGGTAACTAAAATATCCTATACCTATTTTCTCTTCCACAATCCATCGGTTTATGATTTGTTTCATCACAAATTGAGGAGCGACATAAGTAAGCCCCACGTTAATATCTATTCCCGAATAAGTATAAGACGATTTATATCCCGAATACAATAAGCCAGCACCGAAACCGCTCCTTGATATCCAATCATACCCAACTTGCCAATCCAATCCGTTTTTAGGATGGCCAGACCCACCCGGTGGCAAATAAAATTTACTGGTCACAAAAGCGTAACCTATATTCGCATAAATCGTGTTATGCTCAAATGAAGACTTCTCCACGACAGCCTCTTCCTCCAAATCCAAAGCTTTCGATAGAGGAGAGGCCCGAAACGCCGCCGTGTCCGACACTAAAAGCATACTACCGGCTATCTGATGGCAACTACTACCCAATAATGAAGGTTTCCGATGGTCTGTCAACGCCAATGCGTTACCTCCCGCTTTTGCCGTTTCTTGTTTCGCCAACCAAACAACCTGATCATAATTACATTTAGTAGACACTCCGTTATCCACTACAGAAACATTGCCGATCCTCTCTGCCGAGGCAGGAACAGCCTCCCCCAGCTCATACAAACGAACCTTATCCACAGTTACGCTTGCCGGGTAACTTTTAGAGATATTTGTAATGACTTTGGGCGCACATCCCGTCATTAAAAACAGAAAAGAGACAAATAAGACAGACAAACATTTAATCATTTTCATTTTTCATTTATAAGTTCAACATCCACTTTCTAAACTCCTCATTCTTACGAAGTACCCAGAATTAATAATAAAACGAACTTAGTTACGAAAAATTATTTATCATAATCAAATAATCTAAATCATTGAACAATATCTTATCATTTGTAGTATGAAACCATACATATCATTATACAAAGCTAAAATAAAAGAATAGGCTATCTAATTTTTATTTAAACATAAGTCTTATGATAAGAGAAATGATTATAAAAAAAGACTGTCTAACTTCTGATTGTTAGACAGCCTCTTTGACAATTTTATTTTAAAACATAGTTCAATGCTCATCTTACTCCGGCGGGTAATTAGAATATCCATATCCTTTCTCTTGACGTGATATTTGAGTTTTCCATCTCTCCCACTTCGGAGATTTAAATACCTCATCTGGAATGGTTCCAGATAGCCTATTTCCCCACAAATGAGGTACCAAACAATCATCATCATCTGTGAAAAAAGACCATGGAAACGATGTAAAGCAGTTATAGCTCAGATCGATGCCACTAATACCGCTTGATTCATCACTATTTTCATAAAACCGCAACGTCTCCGGTACCTCACCCGCAAACTTATTGTGTTGCATCATATAGACACCCGATTTGGGAAGATTGCCGAACTCTTTTGGTATTTCAGTAAATTCATTGAAATAAATTTGCATCACTTCTATATTCTTTAAATTGCCAATTTCTTTAGGCAATGCGCCACTTAAAGAGGTAGAAGAAATGACAAGACTTTCCAAATTAACTAAATTTCCAATCGTCTTTGGAAGCTCTCCATACAAACCTTTCCCATAAAGACTCAAACTTCTCAACTCCACTAAATCTCCAATCTTATCTGATAAAATACCATTTGAACCATCCTGCATCACAAAACCAACTACCCGATATTCATTCATAACAGTGTCTAGGGCAGCAGTCACACCACCCCATGTCTGTATGTTTTCCAGATCCCAATCAACCAGTGTCCAACCCTCTCCATGCGCCTGTTTATAGATGTCCACCAAAGCCAGACTGTCTTTCACGTTCAAATAAGGTTTTGCAGGTGTAGGTATTTCCCTTTGTTCATCATCAGAACAACTGCAAACCAGCATTAATAATGCGATTATACTCAACCAGCATTTTTGTTGTCTTCTTCTAAAAATCATATCTATATTTCATTTTTAATACTTTGAACTTCTACATCTAGAGAGTAAGGAAATACATCTTTATAATTATTATACCAATCTGGATGCCATTCCAATCGAGGTACAAATGTCTTTGTTGAAACAAAAGTATGACTTACTCCACCAAGATTAACATTAAAGCTATGGGTCATTTTACAAACATGATCCGATTTAAACTTTATACTGTTTCCCCTATCATCCTTTGTATAAGGAAGAAAGATACTACGATGGATAGTTGTTGTCGGTTTTACATATCTTACAGTAATAGGAAAACTAAAATTCTGCATATATATAGCTACATCATCATTATCTTTATATAACAAATATGAATCATTCAAAGGACCTCCCCATATTCCTTTACCCAAAGAACCACAATCATATTTATCTGAATTAACCCCTTTAGGAAAAGAAGAATATCGGACAAGAGAATAAGATGTACCCTCAGACGAAATTTCAGATTTAATTGTAGGATTAATTACGGTTTCATATTTAACTCCACCCGTGCCTCTTAATTTATATGTTGCTTGAACATAAGAATCACCCGGATTATCAACATGCTCCGCCAGAGGATCCAAATAAATAATAGGAGTTTCTTTTAATCCCCACACCCCTAAAGTACCTACATTTTGTTTGGATATATTAATACGTATTGGATAAACTAAACCCGTTTGCACCGAAGTTATAGTACCACTAATATCAACAGATCCTAGTGTAGATATTTGTAGTTTTTGATTATTAGGCTTAGCAGGAGAGAAAATACCCAGAAATGAACCTACAAGAGAATTAAGGCCTAAATTAACAATCTGTTTTACACCTTCAGTTAATATAGGAACGGTAACTTTTTTAAATTTATCATTAGCTAATTGCTTATTAAACCACTTCTCTGCCTCATCACCGGCACCATTAACTATACCATCAGTAACTTTATTCGTTGATTTTGAATTAGCAAGCGAAGCAATAAATCCTTCTGATTTTGATTGAAAACTACCACTCAAATTAATGGATGAAGTAGTCACCATTTGAGGAGTTACATACAAATAACCACTTGTAAAATTAGGATCATAAGCCAATTCTTGTTGAAAACAATTCCATCCCGGAAGAAATCCTTTAGAACTTTCTTTTGTAATATTCGTAATCCCTACCGAGTTGTTTTTCACATTGCTATTAACCGCTGTTGCAAATTTATCTGCGAAATCTAAAAGGGATTGATTAGGTTCAATAGAGATATTCCAGATTGCTGTATTATTAGGGGTAGTACTTCCCTCTAAATAATAAAAGCCTTTCAACAATCCTGAATATTTATTATAAAATATAATATAATTCAATCCTTTATCACTTGTTGAAAACATTGTGTGAGCAATTATATTCCAACCGTCCTGCTTTTTTATATCAAAACAGAAATCTTTTGGAACAGAAAGTGATACAGCTCCACTTTCATTCCATGGTGTGGCAACACTACTACCAGAAGCTAATGTTACATTCAAATAGCTTTCCCAATTTGAACCAAAATCTCCACCAGCCTTTGTTTGAATACCATTTTGTTGATAATTACTTGAAAGTGGATATATGACATTATCCAACTCTCCCATTTCTGTACTAATATTCAACTGTTGTACATTTGTCTCCAGCTCGTTTGTTGTACATCCTAGCAATGTTAGGCCAACGATAAAATAAGATAATAAGTATTTCATAACAATAGATTTAATAAATTCAACATATTCACTACATATTTTCTCAATTAATACATATTTTTAATAAGTCTTCTCTTCATAGGATAATAGCCATTTCATCCTTATATTTTGATTTCTTATTCTAATGTAAATTCACCATAAAGATGATCTCCCCACTGATTTGTCAGATTCAAAGTATAAACTCCACTCTTGTTATCTTTCAAATCAATCAATATATACCCCGTTTTTTCCGCTAAAACGGTCTCTTCATAAACCATGGTGGAAGAATCCATTATTCGGATTGTTATATCCGATCGCAGAGAATGACTCTTAATAACCAACTGTCCATTTTCTACATAAATAGTAATAGGTATATCTGAAGAGACTGAACGCTTCCCCTCATTCCACTTACCATTTTCATTATCTGGACATCCCCCGATAATTCCTGCATACATATTCACTGCAATCAAGTTACTGACTAAAAAAACGAGCAATAATCTCGAAATTTTATTTGTTATTTGTATCATAAGAATTTGTTTTGGTATAAATATGATACTAATTTCTTTCACTACCAACAAAAAGACGTGGACAGCATCTATACTCAATACATAAAGAAACACCTGATTTTCAACTAATTAAAAAACCAAATAAGATAAGACATGGACATACCATCATTTCAATATTCCTTAATAAACTGATCTAGAGAGAAATCATCCTTTTGAGAGACAAGAGCACTCTTTTTAATCCGTTGCTTGATTCGTTGCTTCTGTTTTGTTGAAGACGCAGAATTGATCGCCATGCAAGTCGCTATCTCCGATGTTGTAAACCCCATTTTTATCAACCAACAATACTGCATGTCCAGTTCCGTAAATTCAGGAAAATCCTTTTCTAGACGATCTGCATATTGATTGTATTGTAAATTCACCCAAATCCTTATTACTGACCAATCCTCTTCTTTTAGAAAATGAGGACACGAACGAATGCGTTTTAGTCTATAAAAATAAGGAACTTGATCACCTAATTTTACGAAATAAGAAGATAACGATTGTTTCCCTTTTTCTATTTGTTCATGAAGTAGCCTATTCTGTTTTTTGAGATCTTCATTAATCTTATTGAGTTCAACAACTTTTGATTGTTCCAATGTTAAAGAGTCTATACGAGCATTATTTTTTTCTATTAACAATTCATTCTCTTTAATTTTTTCTTCATACACATTTATTTTTTCTTTTATAGAAACCAACAATCTTTCCTTTTTGAATATATATATCTGATAAAATAAAATGATTATTAGCAAACAAATAATTAACAACAATGCTATTTTTAAAATTTGTAATTTTTCCATTTGCAGGGAATTCGCAATATTCAACAATCTCTCATGATCATATCTTGCTTGAAGTTCAGCCAGATCATATGTATGAGTCAATACATATATCGAATCAGAATAAATACGGTATTGTTTATTGTAATATATGGCATCTGTATATTTATTTTGCTCTTCCTCTATTTTAGATAAAAAGTCATAGGCTCCTTTTATCGTATACAAGTTATCTGTTTCTAATGATTTAAGAAAATACACTTTCGATGAATCTAACTGACCAGCATCGAAAAAAACATAACCTAGCCCATAATAAGCTTGAGGTAATTCTCTACATGATATTTCTTGTTTTATATCGACCTCTTTTCTTATATATTGTAAAGCATTTTCATACAGTCTCAGTTTCCCATAGACAAACCCCAATTCTCCCATAGCCATAGCTTCAAGTTCTAAATTTCCTAATCTTTTAGCATTTTCCAATGATTTACCAAAATAGAACAAGGCACTATCCATTTCATTTTTATGCACATAAGTTCTTCCTAGTTCTGATAGAGCATAAGATATCCGTTCTCCATTTCCTGATCGTAATGCGTATTGATAAGCATCCTTTAATTGTACCAACGATTCTTCATAAAGATCTTGATAACGATACATATTTCCCAATGATTGGCAAATCAGATAAGTAAAAAGCGGCTCATCCAACTTTGTCATCATTTCTTTAGATTTTAGAAAGAAAGGCATCGCTTCCGTTATTTTTTTCTGATCCTTCAATAACTGTCCCTTATAATAATACGTTTGCGCCATTCTTTTCAAATCTCCCTCCTTCTCGAAATAATCCATCGCATCTTGAACCAACTTATCCGAGGAAGGGATATTCAACGAATCCGGAAGGCGTTTACCATATACCTTATCCCGGGCTTGTGCCAACAATAGTGCCCAAGTAGCATAGTTCTTTCCGCTTGAAAGTGATGATTGAGGCATAGAACGTAATATAGATAGAGCGCTATCCGGATGCTCCCACATAACAGATTCCGCACGAGATAGTTCCGCAGGTAATGGTTTTTCTTGGCGCATACAAGAAAAAAGGGTAGCGAAAAGTAGCAAAGTCAGTCCTAGTGTTCTCTTCATTTAGATTACAGTTTACAACTTAAACGCAAGTTATAAAATTTATTTTATAAATACCACTAAAATATTTGTTTTTCAATAGTGATTTTGAGATACGATCAGCCAGTAGGGAGATGCGGCACACTACGTATCTACTAGTTGTATTATGTATTTAAAATATTAGCATATAAGCATTTGCAGTTTTTATGGTAAAAAACAAAAGTTTATCAAGCAGAAAACTTTTGTTTCCCTATATAGAAACTAAAGTTTCTTCAGCACGAAACTTTTGTTTTCCCTAATAGAAACTACTTTTACATATATAGGCACTACGACACACGAACCTAAACGATAATTTGGTTTCTTGCGTTTTCTATCAAAACATGGTAGATAAAGAATGATAATTGTAGATATTTTCTATCTACAACCACTATATAAGATGTTTATTTATAAGGCATATAAGAAGGAATTGTAGATGTGGTAGATATTAAGTGTTTTTTATTAGCTGGTAATTTATGGAACTCGATTATATAATCCAACAAGTTCTTGTAACTTTGCAGCCATTTTAATTGAAATCCCGATTGAATATGAAGAACAAATACGAGGCTAGGCTAGGTACGGAACGTATGCTACCGCTGGTTTTCAAAATGGCGCTTCCGGCGGTAGCGGCCCAATTTGTCAACTTACTTTATAATATCGTAGATCGTATCTATATCGGGCATATTCCCGAGATCGGGACAAACGCTTTGGCCGGTATAGGGGTGACCACCTCCATCGTGATCTTGATCTCCTCTTTCTCCGCTATCGTGGGAGCGGGCGGTTCACCGTTAGCGGCTATCGCTCTCGGGCAGGGCGACCGGGAACGGGCCGGAAAAATAGTGGGAAATGGATTTATATTGCTTATCCTATTTACTATATTCACTTCCCTCATCACCTATACCTTCATGGAACCGATCCTGCTTTTTACAGGAGCATCAAAATATACGTTAGGATATGCGGTGGATTATCTCTCTATTTATTTACTGGGCACTCTGTTTGTCGAGATATCCACGGGCTTGAATGCCTTTATCAACGCACAAGGGCGTCCGTCTATCGCTATGTGCTCGGTTTTGATCGGGGCTTTATTGAATATCGTATTAGACCCTATCTTCATTTTCTGGTTGGATATGGGGGTAAAAGGCGCCGCGCTCGCCACGATCCTATCGCAAGCTTGCAGTGCCATATGGGTATTGAGCTTCCTTTTCTCAAGACGTGCCTCCTTGCCTTTGGAAAGGCGGTATATGAGACTGGACCGAAGAATCGTACTCTCGATGTTCGCTTTGGGAATTTCTCCGTTCATCATGGCCAGCACGGAGAGTCTGGTGGGTTTCGTCTTGAATAGTAGTTTGAAAAATTTTGGCGATATCTATGTGAGCGCATTGGCTATCTTACAGAGTGCCATGCAATTCGCTAGCGTACCGCTGACCGGTTTCGCACAAGGATTCGTACCGATCATAAGCTATAATTACGGACATGGAGACAAACAGCGGGTGAAAGATTGTTTTCGTATCGTGCTAATCGTTATGTTCTCTTTCAACTTGATACTCATGCTATTCATGATCTTATTCCCCTCAACCGTAGCCTCCGCTTTTACAAGCGACGAGGAGTTGATCGATACCGTCCGTTGGGTCATGCCCATCTTCTTGGCGGGTATGACGATTTTTGGCTTACAACGAGCTTGCCAGAATATGTTCGTAGCGTTGGGACAAGCTAAGATATCTATCTTTATCGCCTTGCTTCGTAAAGTAATCCTCTTGATTCCTTTGGCATTACTATTACCTCATTTTATGGGGGTAACCGGCGTATATGCGGCAGAAGCCGTATCGGATGCCACGGCCGCTATTTGCTGTACGTTGTTATTTATATGGAAATTCCCGAAGATACTAGGGAAAATCAAGCAAAAAGAAGAAAGGGCTGCCCAATAACGGACAGCCCCCTGATAAAGCCTTAAAGATTAAAATGAATCGTATTAATATCCCGGATTCTGTGTCAAGTTAGGATTCAGGCTAAGGATATCGGCATAGATGGAGAATACCGTTGTATATCCCGTCTTATCCTCTTGATAATCCAGTGAGCTGGCGGAATGTTTCACGCCTACATAACGGTCTACCGTAGCCTCGGTAAACTTGCCGAAACGGATCAAATCCTGCCGGCGTACGCCTTCCCAAGCTAATTCAAGCATACGCTCGTCTAATAGCGTATCCAGCGTTACGTTTTGTAGCGGTTTGGCGCCTACACGGTTACGAACTTGGTTCACCTCATCGTCTCCATTCTGTCCCAGACGAATCTTGGCTTCCGCCTTCATCAGCAACGCGTCGGCGAAACGGAAGATCACGCAGTCATTTCCATGCAAGTTTCCACCATCCTGAGCATTCTGGTCGAACTCATATTTAGCCATGCGGGCACCGGCGGTCTTCACCAACAAACCATCGGAGGCATCCATATATACCTTCGGGGCGTTCGGCTCATATTTCAAAGGCACTTTCTGTCCGTCCCATTCCGTATAGATCGTCTTTCCATCCGGGCCGGTCACCTCGCCCGTAAAATAAGTAAGCTTACAACGAGGATCCTCATCCGCCGTACCGAACTTAAACACGTTCATCGCCTTCACCGTAGCGCAAGAGCCATTCCATCCGGATTGGCCGTAAGCGGTTGCATGATCATAATGGCGGGTACGTACCACGTTATAGTCCTTAGCGTCCGGATAAGCGACCGGGTCCATAGGAACCGTGAAAATATTCTCAACCGAGGTCTCGTTCGCTACGGCAAAATTCTCCGAGAAGTTTCCCTGCAATTTATAGCCCAAAGCCTCCAGCTTATCCACATAGGCGATCGTAGTTTCCCAAGCGTTCATCTCTTTACCGTCAACGGTAAACTTGATGTTCTTTCCATCCGGACGATTACCGTCCGTCCAATTGTCGTCCGCATAAACCTCCGCATTCAACGCCAACTTAGCCAAGATCATATAAGCCACCGGCTTGGTAATACGTCCGTAATACTCACCTTTTTGGTTACTGCGGTTATCCGAAAGATAAGGCAACGCCTCCTCCAACTCCGAACGGACAAAGTTAAATACAACGCTACGCTCAGATTGCTTTACCTCAGACATCGGTGTCGTAGAGGAAGTTACCAACGGAACACGAGCGAACAAATCCAACAACTCATAATAGAAAAACGCACGGACCGCACGGACCTCTTCCAGATAAACCTTGAAATATTCCACGTCCGGTTGTTCCTCGGCAAAGGCTTGCAACTTATCAACACTCTGGTTACATTTTCCAATCTGCTCATACAAGAAATCCCAAGAGTTCTTGGTCAAATCATTCATCGTGCCCCAACGGTGTAAGAAAATATTCTGCCATAAACCGCCATCTTCCCAGTCGCCAATACGGCAAGGAAGCATAGCCTCATCGCTGGAGAAGGTATTCAAGTCATATACATGACGGTCGTTACCCATGATCTTAAACATATTATTGTACAAGCTCGCAACCGTGTTTACATAGACCAACGTAGGGCTTTGGAACGCGGTCTCCTCATCAAACGCGTCTGTAGGACGCTCTTCCAAAAAATTAGAACAGGAAGAAAATGCCGCGGCGGCAACGGCTATCATAAAGCTATATATAAATTTCTTTTTCATGACTCTTTAAATGGATTTAGAAGTTAACACTCAAACCTAATGAATACGTACGGGATAACGGATAGAAACGTTTGTTATCCATACCTAGGTCATTATTATCTTTATCGACCGTCGTACTGTTAATCATCGGAGACAAACCGGAGTAACCCGTGATCGTAGCTACGTTGTTCACCGAGAATGTCACACGGATATTCTTCACGTATTTCTCGATCTTTTTGCAATCGATGTTGTAACCCAACGTAATATAATCGATATTCAAATAATTACCCTTTTCCAACCAATAATCAGAGATCGACTGGTCGTAGATCTTGCTTTCCGGAGCCTTAGCCAATGCGTTGTATGTAGGGAACTGGCTCAAGTTCATATAAGCTAGCGATGTACCGTTGAAGATCTTATGACCGAAAGCGCCGTTCATCTGCGTCATCAAGTCAAAGCGTTTGTAGCGGAAGCTGAAGTTCATTCCCAGATAATATTTCGGCATGGCTTGTCCGGCGATATAACGGTCGCCACCATCATTGGTATCCAAACCCTCTTTTCCATCGATCGTCTGATCCAAGTTGTAGATATAGCGGCCTTCGATAGCGTTTCCATTCTCATCCAAAGCCGGAGTCAAGCCCAAGCAACGAGGAATGTAGAACACTCCGACAGGATAGCCTACCATCTGATAAACCACACGGTTGTTTCCTACGAAACCGGCACCACTCATACTGGACAGATCCATATATTGTTTCGCCTGCAACTCTTGTCCCATATAAGAACCGCTCAAGGAGTTCAATTTATTCTTCTGGTAAGAGAAATTCACGCCCATGTTGAAATCGAAATCCTTTGTCTTCACGATACCACCGCTTACAGCCAATTCCACGCCGGAGTTGGTCATCTCTCCCAAGTTCGCCAATAATTCCGGATATACGAACGGAGGAACCGGAACCGCGTATTTATACAACAGATCCGTAGTCTTGGAAGTATACCAATCGGCAGTCAACGTAAAGCGGCCATCGAGGATACCGGCGTCCACACCCACATCGAATGTCTTTTTCACCTCCCAACGCAAGTCCGGGTTCGAGTTACGTGTAAAGCCATAGGTAGCGGTAGAATTTCCATTGACGGAAGTCACGCCGTTCGGGCTCATCAAAGCCAACGAGTTATAAGCCTCGATAGCATCTTGGTTACCGGTCAGGCCATAACCCGCACGTAGTTTCAACTGGCTCAGCCAATCCACGTCTTTCAAGAAAGCCTCCTCATTCAACACCCAAGCGGCGGAAGCGGAAGGGAAGAAGCCCCATTTATTATTCATACCCAATTTAGAGGAACCATCCGCACGTAAGTTCACGGTGGCGATAAAACGGTTGTCATACATATAATTGAAACGACCCATGAATGAGGCCAGACGATTCTCGTTTTGGAAAGAAGTCACGTCTCCGTATTTCACCGTACCACCCGCTTTCAGGTTGTTATAACCGAAGTAATCCGTCTCAAAGCCACGGGCACCGGCGCTAAATCCCGTATAATGATATTTTTGTCCCTCTACCAAGGCCAAAGCGTCGATATGATGTTTTTCATTCAAATCCTTATTATAGGATAACTGGATATTACCCATCAAGATATTCTGCTTATTATCCGCACGGTAACCATGAGCGTCGGAAGTCTGCGTAATCGCTTTCAAATCTTTCGGGATATACTTCATGTTCTCCTTCACGTTATACGTATAAGAGCCGAATGCGCTCAGTTTCAACCCGTCCAAAATCGTCCAAGTCAATTTACCGTGTACGTTCACGTAAGCGTTCTTCTCACGATCCTGTATCTCAAGGCGTCCCAGCGGGTTCTGGATCTCGTTCGCGTAGGGATCCTCATCCCATTTGCCATCCTCATTCTTATGCGTAGGGAAGGTTGGGTTGTAAGTAGCGGCCGAATAGAAAGTTTTCTCATAATCGTTCGTATAATCCACTTGCTTCAAGGAACCGAACATACCGAACTCGATTTTCAACTTATTGTTGAACATATTCTGGGAAGCGTCCAGTTTAGCCGTATAATTCTTCATACCGCTATTCTTGATAATACCCTGTTGATCGATCACGCCTACAGAAGCACGATAATTCGAATCGTCGTTACCCGCGCCGAAAGAGATGTTATGGTTCTGCGTATAACCCAACTGCTCAATCTCGTCGAAGAAATTCGTATTACCACCCATATCCAGCGGGGTCATGCCTAACGCCTTCGCCGTAGAGCGGAACTCATCGGCGGATAACATCTTCAAGTTCTTATAAACGTTACTGATACCGAAGTTGCCGTTATAACTCAACGTCTTCATACCGTTCTTACCTTTCACCGTAGTCACTACGATTACACCGGCGGCACCACGTGAGCCGTACTGAGCGGTCTCGGAAGCGTCCTTCAAGATCGTGAACGTCTCGATGTCGGCGGGAGCGATCGCGTCCAACATGCTCAAATCACCGAATACGCCATCGATAATCACCAAGGGATCATTACCACCGGACAAAGAGGTCGTACCACGTACACGGATAGAAGGCTTAGAGGCAGGGTCGCCACCCGTCTTGGAGATTACCACACCGGCAACCTTACCCTTCAAGGATTCCAACGGCGTGTTTACCACACCTTGATTCATATCCTCTTTCTTGATACGCTCTACCGCACCGGAGATCGTACGCTTGCTACCGGTAGCGTAACCTACTACTACCACCTCGTCCAACGCCTCTACATCCTCGTCCAGAATGATATTCAGGTTCTGCTGTCCATTTACCGGGATCTCTTGTGATTTATAACCGATATAAGAGATGGTCAGAGTCCCGTCTTTCGGAGCTGCCAACGTGAAATTTCCGTCCATATCGGAAATCGTACCATTCGTTGTTCCTTTCACAAGGACACTAGCTCCAATAATCGGATCGCCGAATTTAGAGTCTTTCACTACACCTTTTACGGTAATGTCTTGAGCATAACTGCTAAAGGAAAGAAAAAGTCCCAAAAGAAGTAGGAACAGACCTCTTTCCCGCAAAGAGAAGAAATGCTTTTTCATGCTTTACAATTTAAGATTACTAAATTAATTTTATTTATTTCGTTTGCTTGATAAAACAACCAAGAGGGGGAATCCCCCCCTTCTCGGACATAAAATAATCTTACAGGAATAAAGGGCGGGTAAAAGCGGGCCTAGTTGTTATATAATAAATTGATTTGATCATAAAATAGAATACTTTTGTTACATTTGCCTCAATCTTTTATCTAAAGTGGTATGTGTGAGCAATTGTATCTAACGGATGATCGTCTTCTTTTCGATAAGATCAGAGGGGGCAACGCAAAGGCGTTCGAATACGCTTTTCGCAAGTTCTCTCCCCGTTTAGAGGCATTTGCCCAGAAATACACCAACGATACAAACGAGGCGGAGGATATCGTACAGGATGTATTCTTGAAATTATGGGAAAGAAGGGAGTTGCTGGATAACATCTCGCTGACCTCTTTTCTTTTCATGATGGTAAGGAATAGTTGTCTAAACTATTTAAAACACCGTCAGATAGCCGATTCGGTACAGCAACGGATACCGGATGCCGAGACTGCCGAGCGATTATACGCGGCGGATTTCGTACCTGACCCTTCTTCCTTGCTGATCCAAAAGGAACTGTCCGACTCGATCGATCAGATTATGGAGGAACTACCGCCCAAATGCAAGGAAGCGTTCGTTCTCAGCCGTCTGAATGGCTTGAAAAACCGGGAGATAGCGGAACACATGGCTATTACGGAGAAAGTGGTGGAGAAACACATTACCCGTGCCTTGAAACGATTCCGGGATGGATTAAGGCGTTATGCCTTATTACTGGGAACGCTCCTTAGTCTTTGGAAATGGTAATAAAAATTTAGTAAAACAGGAAAATGGAGAATAAACGATTCGAACATATAATTACACGGTATCTGAAAGGCAAGGCGACCCCGGAGGAAGAAGCGGAGTTGCTTCAAGCCATCCATGCCTCAAAGGAATGGGAGGCCGCTTTCCGGAAGCGAACCGCCGAATGGAATCCTTTGGAAGAGACTGAAGCCGATCCGGAAACGGACCGGAAATGGAATCGGATCGCTTCTATCATCACGCCCTCGGAATCTCAATCGCAGACCGAAGAGGCACCGGTTATTTCTTTGGTCTCAACTTCTTCCCGAAGAATATGGTTCTCGATAGCAGCGGTGGTCTTACTATTGCTTGTATCCGGAGTTACCGTCTATTTCTTGAATCAAGGCGGAAAAGCGGGAACAGGAAATGCCGAATGGCAAACGATTATAGCTGCGCAAGAGGATCGTTCGATCCTTTTACCCGATGGTAGTTCCGTTTATTTGAGAGAAAATTCCGAGCTGAGCTATCCGGAGGTCTTCGCCTCTTCCATACGAGAGGTGAAAATCAAAGGAGAAGCCTTCTTTGAGGTTACTCCCAATAGCGAGCAGCCTTTTATAGTTGATGCTTCCGGCTTATCGGTCAAGGTACTGGGAACCTCTTTCAGCGTACAGACCTCCGATCAAGGAAACGAGATCTCCGTGATCTTGGTAGAAGGAAAGGTGAGCCTGAATAACGCACATGAGAAAGAATTGGTACAGTTGCATCCGAACCAAAAAGCCGATTATTTCGTGAATGACGAACATTATACGGTAACGGAAGTTGATAGTGAACGGCTTACCTCGTGGAGAAAAGGGATCATCTTTTATGATAACGCTTCTCTAGATGAAATCGTACGCTTGATCGAACAAACCTATAAGGTCTCACTCATGTACACACGTCCGGAAAACGATGATCAACGTTTCTCCGGCGCTTTTCTAAAGACACAAAAATTAGAAACCGTATTACAACAAACCAATAAACTCACGGGTACGAACTTGATTCTTATTCAATGAAGAGATACGCGCCACTGCTGTTAACCTTTCTTTTTCTCCCGCTGCTCTTCTCCTGCTTCGATCTGGAAGAAGACCTATACGACCAGCTGGAGAAAGAGGATTATTATACGGATTATGAATCTCTAATGGCCTCCGTACTCCGCCCTTATGAGCACGCGAAATGGGCGGAGACTAATTTCTCTTTCTGGCTGCAAGAGTTATCGGCGGATCAGCTCGTGATCACCCAAAAACGAGAGCATTGGGAAGACGGGGGCGTATGGCGTATGATCCACCAACATACATGGGATACGTACGAGAAAAACAGCGAGCAAATGTGGAACGCTTGCTACGGTGGTATCGGATATTGTAACAATACGTTGGCGGATATCCAAGAGTTATCATATGATAACTTCGGACTCCCAGAGTCCGACAAGCGGCAGCATATCGCCGAGCTTACCGCTTTACGGGCTTATTTCCAACTTTTACTTCTGGATGCGTTCCGCATCCCCGCGATCTCCCTCACGACAGAGGAAGAGGTTGGTTCAGCTACCCCACAAGAAAATTTCCACTTTATAGAAAAGAGCTTATTAAACGCCATCCCCGATTTACCCAAAGCCCCCTCCAAGAATTACGAGGGACGTATCACCCAAGGAGCGGCGGCCGTATTATTGATGAGGCTCTATTTTAACGCGTCTTGGTACATCAATATACCGATGTGGGAACAGACCGGAGCGCTTTGCGAACGGATTATCAACGGAGAGTTCGGCACTTACTCTCTCACCTCGGAATGGACTGATTTATGGAACGCGGGCAATCAAGATTGTCCGGAACTAATCTGGTCTTATCCCCAGTCTCGGCAAGTAGGATATGACGATTTTTACTATCTGTTTTTTATGCACTACCAAGCGCCCGAACGATTCGGCTGTGGCAAGGATTTGCCGGCGGCCTATAATGGTTGTCACCTCAGTCCCTCTTACGATCCATCCGGCAAGCCCTACCCTTATACGTTAGGACGCACGTTTTCCAAATTTCCTGATACGGATCTCCGGAAGAAGAACTTCAAGGTACTCTCACAAGGCATTTACGAGGGATTATTCCTCTTCGGACCCCAACAGATATACAATAGCGACCAGCTTCAGTATGGTGCCGAGGAATGGGGAAACTACCCCCTCATTTTCATAGATCAAGTAGCACGTTATTCCGGCCATCTATCCGATACGGAAAAGAAAGCGCTCTCAGATAAACAATTATCTTCCGATACGCCGTGGATCATACAAGATAAAAGATTCACCTCCCTCGCATCCAATATCAAGACCGGCGAGGAGAATACAGGTATCCGTATCGTGAAATATCCGCTTTATCCATCCGGAGACGTGGGGCTGATGGCGAATAATCTGGTAGTGTTACGGCTGACAGAGGTTTATTATACGCTGGCGGAAGTTTCCTTCCGTCTGGGTAATCCAGCCAAGGCCGAGGCGATCTTGAACCAGATACGCAAACGATACTATGCGCCGGAAGACTGGGAACAAGTACGCTATCCGGAAGATGGCTCCGTCCTTACCGCACAGGAATTATTGGATGAATGGGGACGTGAATTTCTAGCGGAGAAACGAAGACGTACCGATTTAAACCGGTTCGGCCTATTCACGACCGGTATCTGGTGGGATAAGCAACCCTCCGATAGTTATCGCCGGTTCTATCCGATACCTGCCCGGGCGATATCGGCCAATCCCTTATTGAAACGCTCGGAAGGATATATCTATTAACCGTTTAATTCACCCTATGCAAATCAAGATATACATATCATTCTTAATAACGGCTCTGTTCCTTTGCGTCCCGCATACACGGGCCCAAGAGATCGAGGTTCCCATCACCTTGAATGAACATGGGACTCAATTAAGGGATGTATTGCGGAAAATAGAGCAACAATCCCCTTATCTTTTCCTATACAACGAGACTCAGTTGGATATGAAACAGAAAATCAATGAGAAAATAACCTCGCCGGATATCCGTAAAATACTAGACCGGCTATGCGGACCGATCGGGATACGCTATGAGATCATGGACGTACAAATCTTGTTGATGCCTAAGATCGATACAGGGAAGCCCAAGCCCTATCCAGTCCCGGTTACGGGTTATATCACGGATGAGAAAGGGTCTCCCATGGAATTTGTCTCGGTAATCGACCTTCTTTCCGGTAAAGGAGGACTAACGAATGAGGAAGGGTATTTCTGCTTCTTTACGGATAAGGATTCGTGCCGGCTACAAATCTCCCATCTGGCCTATAAGCCGGAGCTAAGGACAGTGGGGTCCGAAAACCGTCATTTACAGATCCAATTGGTACCGGCCGTCTTTAATTTGGACGAGGTGGTAGCGATTGGCTACGGAACCTTGGCACGCAAGGAACTGACATCAGCCGTGGGCTATGTATCCTCGGAACGGTTCTTATCCGGGAAAGTTAATAATCCCATCCAAGGTATCAAAGGATTGATCGCCGGAATGAGTATCTCGGGATCTTCCTTGTCCGATATAAACTCGATACCGGATATACAGATACGGGGTGCCGGGTCTATTTTGGCCGGAAACAATCCGCTAGTCGTGGTAGATGGGGTACCCGGGGTATCCTTGAATAGTTTATCGCTAGCCGAAATCGCCTCCATATCGGTATTAAAAGACGGATCTTCCGCCGCCATTTACGGATCGAACGGGGCTAACGGAGTGATCTTGATAACGACCAAAAGCGGTAAAAGCTCGGATAAGTTGCAGGCCAATTACCAAACCTACCTAGCGGCCGCTCACGAATATAATAGACCTCGTATCCTTTCGCCCGAAGCCTTTGTAGCAGCCGGGAGAGACGCTGATCTAGGGTATCATACGGATTGGCAAGCCGCTTTGATACGCTCCTGCCCCTTGGAACAAAATCATGATTTATCCATTCAAAACGGATGGAAAAGCGGGGCGTTCCGTATCTCCATGAATTACAGGGACGGACAAGGGCTAGACATCGTATCCTCCCGCCGGGAGTACGCCTTACGTACCCATATCAGCCAAAACCTCCTCTCCGGCTATCTGGAGCTAACCGTATCGCTCGCTTACAAAAAACAACATTTGCGCCTAGGTAACCATACAGCTTTCCAACAGGCGATGCTAGCCAATCCTACCGCCCCGATTTATACCGATGAGGAGGAGACGGAGTATCTCTATCCTTCCGGTTTCGAGCGGGATAATCCCGTAGCCTCACTAAAAGAGGAAAACCGGCAACAAGAGAACCAGTTTATGACCGGCTCGCTAACCGCACGGATCAACTGGAGCAAACCTTTTTACTCCACCATTATGCTTGCCGAGAACCGGGAAGAGAGTGAGGAAAATGTCTATTGGACCTCACGGGCCAAAGAATCCGTAGACAATAACCGGAAAGGGCGAGCGGATCGTACCTCTTCCAAATATGTAAACCGGACGCTAGACTGGACCAATCATTACGATAATACGTGGGACCAGCACATGGTCAAAGCGATGATAGGCTATTCATTCCAACGTTGGGATCATTCGGGAATGAACGCCGGAAATGCCGACTTTCCTACCGACTTCTTCACATGGAACAACATAGGCACCGGTTCTTACCTTACCGATGGAAAAGCAACCTTAAGCTCATTCAAGAATTCCAGCAAGTTGATTAGTGTCTTTGCCCGGTTTAATTATTCCTACCGGGACTTATTGATGCTTTCCGCTTCGTTTCGCAGGGAAGGTTCCAGTAAATTCGGGGCGAATCATAAATGGGGCAACTTCCCTGCCCTTTCGGGTGGTATACGCTTGAGCGAGTTACCCGCCTTCCAAACGGAATGGTTGGACGATCTTAAATTCAGAGTTGGTTACGGGGTATCGGGCCGCCATAATTTCTCCCCTTACCAATCGCTAGAGACGTACGCCAGAGCGGGTAAAGTCATGGTAGATGGCAAATGGATACAAGTATTCGGACCTAGCAATAACCCCAATCCGGATTTACGCTGGGAAAAAAGCCTGCATACCAACATAGGCGCCGAGGCGATCTTATTCAACTCCCGCCTCATGCTCTCCTTGAATCTATTCAAACGTACGACAAAAGATCTCCTGTTTGTCTACAACGCGATCAAGCCTCCCATGATCCATGATAATATCACGACAAACGTAGGCACTATCGACTCCAAAGGATTGGAATGGGAAATGAATTGGCTACCTGTGCGTACAAAGAATTTTCAATATTCGGCAAGCCTCACGGGTAGCCTATTGAGCAGTACGCTGAAAAGTCTTTCCAACAATCAGTTCAAACTAGGCTATACCTATCTGTATGATCTTCCCACCCCCGGATTACCCGGCCCGGCTATCCGCTTGGAGGAAGGAAAGCCGATCGGTTCCTTTTTCGGTTGGCGCTATGCCGGAACCGACGCCGAGGGCAATATCTTGGTATGGAGCAAAGACGGGAGAAAGATCCCGACTACCGAGCGTACCGAGGAAGACAAGGCTTTTATCGGCAACGGCGTACCGAAAGTGCAGCTCTCCTTCAGCCATACGTTTACTTGGAAGAATTTCGATTTACGGTTGTTTTTCACCTCTTGGCTGGGATACGACCTGTTGAATCTAAAACAAATGTACTACGGGCTACAAAACGTACCGGTTACCAATCTTTTAGAAGACGCTTATACCCGTAACAACGCCATCAAGGGAGACAAGATCTATTGCGATTATTTTCTTGAGAACGGTAATTTCCTGAAATTAGAAGAATTGACCTTGGGATATAAAATTCCTCTCCCAGACAATAAATGGATTCAATCGTTACGCTGCTATTTCTCGGTAAATAATGTATTTACACTTACCGGATATACCGGAGGCGATCCCGCTAATATCAACGTGAATGGCGTAGAACCCGGTATCGAGACCACTTCCATCTATCCTGTAGCCCGTACCTTCACGCTGGGATTATCCGTCCAATTCTAAAGACCTCCACTGCAAGCCGGGTTGCAGTAACACAACCCGCAAGGCTCTATCCGGGAAACCTGTAGTCAATATTTATTTTGTACGAAAAGCAAGCGCAAAAGGAACAACCTAATCAGTTAATCCCTAACTTTGTGAGCCTAAACAGTAGAAAACATGGTACAAAGATTCGATTACTTAGTGATAGGCTCAGGAATCGCCGGTATGAGTTTCGCTCTGAAAGTAGCCAATGAAGGCAAGAGCGTAGCACTTATCTGTAAAGCCGGACAAGAAGAAGCCAACACATATTTCGCGCAAGGAGGTATCGCTTCCGTAACCAACTTGAAAGTAGATAATTTCGAGAAGCACATAGAAGACACGATGATCGCCGGCGACTGGATCAGCGACCGGGCAGCCGTGGAGAAAGTCGTGCGCAAGGCCCCTGCCCAGATCGAGGCGCTTATCCGATGGGGAGTTAATTTCGATAAGAAAGAAAGCGGAGAATTCGATCTGCATAAAGAAGGAGGACACTCCGAGTTTCGTATCCTGCATCATGCCGACAATACAGGAGCCGAGATACAGACGAGCTTGATAGAAACGGTAAACAACCATCCCAACATCGCCGTATTCACGAACCATTATGCGGTAGAGATTATCACCCAGCACCATATGGGCATTATCGTCACCCGCCATACCCCCGGTATCAAATGTTTCGGTGCCTATGTATTGAACGAGGATACGGGCGAGGTACATACTTTCTTGTCAAAGATAACCGTTATGGCGACAGGCGGTTGCGAGGCCGTTTACCGGAATACGACAAACCCGCTGGTAGCTACCGGAGACGGTATCGCCATGGTTTACCGCGCGAAAGGCTCCGTAAAAGATATGGAGTTTATCCAGTTCCACCCGACCGCCTTGTATCATCCGGGCGACCGTCCCTCTTTCCTCATCACCGAGGCGATGCGCGGATATGGAGCTGTATTGAGAAACCTTGGCGGCGAGGAGTTCATGCATAAATATGATCCCCGTCTTTCCTTGGCTCCCCGTGATATCGTAGCCCGTGCGATCGATAGCGAGATGAAACAACGGGGTGAAGACCATGTCTATTTGGACGTGACGCACAAAGATCCGGAAGAGACGAAGAAACACTTCCCCAATATCTATAAGAAATGCCTCAGCTTAGGGATCGATATCACGAAAGATTACATCCCGGTAGCCCCTGCGGCCCATTATTTATGTGGAGGTATCAAGGTAGACCTAAACGGGCAATCCAGCATCCGTCGCCTATATGCGATCGGAGAATGCTCTTGTACCGGCCTGCACGGTGGTAACCGCTTAGCTTCAAACTCATTGATCGAGGCAGTTGTATATGCCGACGCCGCGGCGAAACACTCATTAAGCGTCATGGATCGCTATGAGTTTAACCAAGATGTACCGGAATGGAACGATGAGGGAACGATCACCAATGAAGAGCGTGTATTGATCACCCAAAGCATGAAAGAGGTAAACCAGATCATGGAAGCGTATGTAGGTATCGTTCGTAGTAACACACGTTTGATCCGTGCGTGGAACCGTCTGGATATTTTATATGAGGAGACAGAGAGCCTTTTCAAACGTTGTAAGGCATCCCGTGAATTATGTGAGTTGCGTAATATGATCAATGTAGGTTATTTGATCACTCGTCAAGCGATGGAACGGAAAGAGAGCCGGGGATTACATTATACGATTGATTATCCGCCGGTTAAATAATTGAAAATTGAGAATTGAAAATTGAGAATTAACATAGTTAGTAATTCTCAATTTTCAATTCTCAACTTTTAATTATCAATAGTTCTGTTTCATCGGTTCGAAATAAGCTTGCGGATGAGCGCATGCCGGACAGTTAACCGGAGCTTTCTTGCCCTCGAATACGAAACCACAGTTGCGACATTGCCACAAGATAGCCTCAGCTTTCTCAAATACCGTACCTGTTTCTACATTATTCAATAACTTACGGTAACGATTCTCATGCTCTGCCTCTACCTTAGCGATCATCTTGAAAGCTACAGCGATAGCGGGAAAACCTTCTTCCTCCGCGATCTTAGCGAACTCAGGATACAATTCAGCCCACTCCTCATTCTCACCAGCTGCCGCGGCTGCCAAGTTCTCAGCGGTTGTTCCGATTACGCCTGCAGGATAAGAAGCGGTAATCTCAACCATTCCACCTTCCAAGAATTTAAAGAAACGTTTAGCGTGTTCCTTCTCTTGCTCGGCTGTTTCCATGAAAACACCTGCGATTTGCTCGTAACCTTCTTTCTTGGCTACGCTAGCGAAAAATGTGTAACGACTTCTTGCCTGAGATTCTCCGGCGAATGATTTCAATAAATTCTGCTCGGTACGTGTACCTTTAATACTTTTTTCCATAATGCTAATTTTATGTAGTAAATTAATGAGTCTGTTTTGTATATCGTTTTTCTCATGACCGATCAAAAGTAAGAATTTGTTTCCAAACATCGATTACGCAAACATTAAATAATATCTATAGGGAGATAGATATCACTTATTTATCAAGGAGCAACTTCTTTACCTTTATATTATGAAACAACAAATCCTCCTAAATTGTTTACACAAAACCGGAATGCGTCTTTAGATTTTTTGCATCTTCTTTATTTTATTAACTTTGCATCCTCAAATCAAACAGGCAAGAAGAAAAATGAAGAACAAATTTGATTTTCAGCCCAAACTCTTTACGGCGCTGAGAAATTATTCCAAAGAGAGATTCATGACGGATCTCATGGCGGGTATAATTGTCGGCATAGTTGCCCTACCACTCGCCATCGCTTTTGGTATCGCCTCCGGGGTAAGTCCGGAAAAAGGATTGATCACGGCTATTATCGGTGGATTCATTGTCTCCCTTTTAGGAGGCTGCAACGTACAGATCGGCGGACCTACCGGAGCGTTTATCGTGATCGTTTATGGCATTATACAGAACTTCGGTATCGAAGGGCTTGCCATCGCTACCGTCATAGCGGGTATTATTCTGGTATTGATGGGCGTGTTGAAGCTCGGTACCGTGATTAAGTTTATCCCCTACCCGATTGTCGTAGGTTTCACGAGTGGTATCGCTATCACTATCTTCACGACACAAATGAAAGACTTATTTGGATTGACTATGGATAAAGTCCCCGCCGATTTCATCTCTAAATGGATCGCATATTTCGGGGCGTTCGATACGGTTAACCCTTGGGCATTCGTTATCGGTATCATTAGTATCCTGATCATTACGTTAAGCCCGAGGCTAACGAAGAAAATTCCGGGTTCCTTGATCGCTATCGTCATCATGACGATCGTTGTTTACATTATGCGTAATCATTTGGGTATTACAGGTATCGAGACGATTGGAGACCGGTTTACTATTAACGCTTCCTTGCCAGCCCCGGCTCCGATCACGTTTAATATGGAAACTATCAACTTATTGCTTCCCTCCGCCTTTACGATCGCTATCCTCGGGGCTATCGAGTCTTTATTATCCGCTACGGTAGCGGATGGTGTGACAGGCGACAAGCATAATTCGAATACGGAACTAATCGCCCAAGGCGCGGCGAATATCATCGTTCCTATTTTTGGCGGTATTCCCGTGACCGGCGCCATCGCCCGCACAATGACCAATATAAATAATGGTGGACGAACTCCGGTTGCCGGTATTATTCACGCCATCGTATTATTATTGATCTTGCTTTTCCTCGGACCGCTTACCAAACACATTCCAATGGCTTGTCTGGCTGGCGTATTGATCATCGTATCCTATAATATGAGTGAGTGGCGTACGTTCCGTTCCTTGATGAAAAACCCGAAAAGCGACGTATCCGTCTTGTTGGTGACTTTCTTCCTGACGGTTATCTTTGATCTTACGATCGCTATCGAGATCGGTCTTTTGATCGCCATGTTATTCTTTATGCGCCGTGTGGCTGAGACCACGCATGTATCCGTCACCACGGATGAGATCGATCTTTCCGACGAGGGCGAGATTCATCATGACGAGGAAGTCCTCTCCCTGCCTAAAGGTGTAGAGGTATACGAGATCGATGGTCCGTTCTTTTTCGGCGTAGCGAATAAGTTCGACGGCATCATGAAAAGTATGGGAGATAAACCGAAAGTCCGCATCATCCGTATGCGTAAGGTTTCGTTTATAGATTCTACCGGTCTGCATAACTTGGAAAGTCTTTTCCGTCTTTCCGAGGCAGAGCATATCCATATGATACTTTCCGGGGTCAATGAACATGTACATCGTGTATTAACAAAATCCGGATTCGATAAGAAGATTGGCGCAGAAAATATTTGCAGTAATATCAATGAGGCAGTAGAGAAAGCGAAAGCTGCCGTACAAGACTAAGATTCTATCAGACAGTGGGAGACGCAGCATGCTGCGTCTCTACAACTGGATATTTATTCCGGTAAATAATACCAGTCCTCTGGTAAGACAGCTTCCTTTATTTTACGGCTGGAAACCCCGACCTCCAAGGCCTCGCCCATATAATCCTCGAAATACAAAACACGTAATTCGTGGAAACCAGCGTCTAACGCTACCTTTCCTTTCGCTATACGAGCATTATGAGAGCCATCATTATCAACAATAGCTTTACCGTCTATAAATAGTTTGGAACCATCATCCGAATACGTATAAAAGCGATATACACCTTTTTCAGGGATATTTATCAACGTACGGAACTCATAAGCGAAATGATCCTTGGCCGGAGCCTCCTGAATAGAGATATTTTTCATCGTACCCTCTTTCACTTTTGTCCCGGAAGCGATCTGATCCGTATGTTTAAATTTACCTTCATAATAGGTATAAGCTACCCCGTGCTTTTTAGGTTTTACCGTTTTGGCGGGTAAGAATTCCATCGTTTCCTCATCCTTAGAGGTCAGGCCAGATGGATAATAATACGTATATTCCTTTCCGGACGGGGTACGAATCCATGAATCAAACTCAAACTTGCCTTCACGCAATTCAATGATACGGCCACCCCGCTCGAAATCTCCATAAGCGTCCCATCCGGATACACGCCCGAAAGCTAGCCCCACATTATATAACATTCCTATATAATCGTTATCATGATCGTGCCCGGCGAAAGTAGCCATCACATCCTTCATTTCCACCAAGGAAGCGAAGAAGCCCGTGTTGATCTTGGGAGAGGCGATTCCCTCTTCTTTCTGTCCTAATGTAGTCTCCGCCCCAACGATCTCATTATATTCCAACAGAGGAATATGGAAAAAAGCCAAGGCTGGCAACGGTTTGCCGCCATTTTCCTTGGTATAGCGCATACTTTGCTCACGATACCAATGGATCTGGTCGAAATGAATCCAATCATACGTGCCATAATCCTTCAGCGTAGGATAATCGTTGGAGTCGATACAATACAATAAGGCCGCCGGTTTCTTTCCGTCCGAACTGTAGACCGGTACCACATAGTTTCCGGCTCCATGGATATCACCCGGTCCCTTCTCGCCCATAAAATAAGGTGATTTACTAAGCATGGCATAAATCTCGTCCTTGGGGACGATCTCCGCGTCATGATTTCCCATCATGACCGTAAACGGTATCTTGGCCTCCTCAAAGATCCCGATCACTGACTTCCATCCTTCCAAACCGGGATTTGCTGTCACCACGTCGCCCGTCAGCATTGCCACATCCGGATTCTCCGCCTTTAATACGGATTGTATCGTAGCGACTGTCTTAGCGCATTTAGATGATTTCTGATCCCAATGAATGTCTGTAAATTGGACGATCTTGAATTTCCCATCCTTGAAAGCAAGCTGTTTTTGTGCGAATAAGCTCATCGGGGCGCAAAAGCACAACAAGGCTATCGCTAATAAAAAAGTCTTTTTCATGTTCTTCGATTTAGTAATTGGGGGCTAAGTTATAAAAAAAAGAGAGCGATGTATAAAAACAGGCTCTCTTCCTTATGTTAAATGCCACAATGAAACCCTTGCTGTCAAACAAAAGCTATATACATATCCGCAAGCCGGGTTTTCCTGTCAAAATGCGGGATCTCTTTTACTATTTTCTCACAATCCTCAAGGCTCATTCCTCCTTTAGGTTCCCCCCAGTACCAAAGCTTTGGGGCATTCTGTTTCTTACTTGTAGATTCCATAATTCTCGTTGTTTTTATCTTAAGACAGGAAATGATGAAATACCCCTATCCACAAAGTATATAAAAGACTAAAATAAAGTGAATCCCTACCGTATGCTCCAACAATCCTGTTTGTATAGAAAACAACCGTGATTGTGGAATGTTTAATGCGCCTCGATCCAAAATTTCCCTAAATTAGTGTATGCCAAATATAGCGTCCTTTATGACGACTGAATCCTTTAAATTATCGATATTATATAAAATACCTTCCATCTTCCCCTCTATATAGGGTGTACCACTTCCTTCATGGAAACGGATACTATCCACTTGTATCTTAAATGAAGATTTCAGCGGATGATATACTATTTTAGCGTCATCTTTCGTGATCCGTACGGTAGATTCTACCTCTTCATTCAACAATTTACCTTTATCAATCATATATTCTCCTTCCCTTAATGGAATCAATGAAATCTTTAACAGGGGATAAGAGTAATCAGAAATATTTACTTTCAATGGAATTTCCCAATGGAAGCCACTCATATTAGTACTAGTTTCCTCCCAAAAATTTCCATGATCAATAACACAACCATAACCAGACTGATTAATTATAGACATATCTTGATCATCCACTATTCCTTCAAAATAGCCCAAATAGTAAGGAGTTTCCTCAAAAGAAACGTCCTCATCCTTATCACAGGATACAAATGACAAAGAGAAAACACTCAATAGAACACAAATTATTCGTCTCATATTTTTAGAATAAGGTAAATTTATATCCGACAGACAGCCCCAACTGCAAATCATGATTATCAATACAATCTTGAAAATAGTTCACTCCTACATAAAACCTTTTTATCTCTACACCAGCCTCCGCCGTAGCTCCCAGATGCAAATCATCACCAATACCCCCAAAAGCACCGGCATTCAAGCGAAGATTTACCTTGTCACTAACCGGAACATGAAAAGAGGCATATACAGGAACACAAAAGTTTATATTCCAATTATCTCCACGAGAAAACGCATTCTCTGCCGTATGCAACAACAATCCTGTTTGTATAGAAAGCAACTGTGATTGTGGAAAGTTTATATACGCCCCGGTTTGAAGCCCCCATCCATCTCCTCCTAATATACCGGTACGAGCCTCTATATCAGTCGCCTGCGATCGGCCAAAAGATAAAAGCAATATCAACAGAACAAACAACTTCTTCATTACTTACAAGGTATTAAAATTAATATTTAGACTGAATAAAAGTTTGACATGTCATGATATAGAACTCCTATCCAATCCAAATATTGTACAAATATCCTTCTCCTTGAATAATTATTTACCTTACAAGATACATTGGATTCGTATAAGACCAATCATCCAACTTATAATACCCATCTGCATATCCATCTGAAAATCCCCAATGCATATATAAGTAAGAATACGAATACATTGTACTATTATAAATTTGAATACCATCACAGACCCATGTATGTCCTCCACCACTTACTTTATTTTTGCCCTCCAGAAGGACAGGCTTTCCACTCATTATATTATCTTTCACTTTTGCATAATTATATTTATTTCTAGTTGCTGAATATTTTAAATCTCTTAATACATTATCTGTATTTGAATTTCTAGCAGATGTCCCATCTTTGCCATAACTAACATTAAAATAAATTCCACTTCCTAAAAGCTTCAAAAAAGAAGCTGATTCATCACTAGCCTTATCCAAAGGCATTTTATCCCATGCATATTCACGAGGATGCTTCCAATATCGCATTAATTGCCCAGCTGCAATAGGAACACAACCTACAGGACATCCACTTGGGCAGTATTTATCAAATCCAGATCTTTGTGACCATTTTGATTGTAAATATGGTACCCTGCCAACAGCGGCAAGATATACTTACTTGGCAAAGTAATATATACTGCGTTGACAAAGTAAGTATATATCCTCCGGGCAAGTAAGTAGTACTGCATTTTACGGCCATACCAACTTATATTTCCTAAACTTCCTCCCCGTATTGGCTCGTTAAACATCTATTTCCATTATCTTTGGACTTTCATTGGTAACTTTTTAATCTACTATCAATATGGCACAACAATCCGGAAGATTGCTATCCCTCGACGTGATGAGGGGAATTACGATCGCGGGGATGATTTTGGTAAATAACCCCGGGTCATGGAAGTATGTATATACGCCTTTAGAGCATGCACGTTGGAACGGCCTCACTCCCACCGATTTGGTATTTCCGTTCTTTATGTTCATCATGGGGGTCTCCATGTTTTTCTCGCTTAGGAAATATAACTTCAAGCTGTCGAAAGAAAGCGTGACGAAAGTATTGAGACGCACGGTATTGATATTCCTCGTGGGATTAGGGCTGAATCTGTTCGGGCATGTTTGCTACAATGGATTTACCGATTTCCAGAATTTACGTATCCTTGGGGTGATGCAAAGGTTGGCGCTGGCATACGGCTTCGGGTCGTTGATAGGATTAGCGATTAATCATAAGTATATTTTGCAGGTAGCCGCTGGTATATTGATATTTTACTGGGCATTACTAGGTTTCACGCATAGTATGGAAATGTCGGAGGATAGCATTATAGCGATCGTGGACAGAACTTTATTCGGTACATCGCATATGTATCACGATGATATGGCAGATGGTACACGGATCGCCTTTGATCCGGAAGGGCTCTTGAGCTGCATCGGTAGTATAGCGCATGTATTACTCGGTTTCTACGTAGGAAAGGTAATACAGGATTGTAAAAAGAACAATGAGTTGATTATCCGTAATATCTTCATTTTCGGTACGATTATTCTTTTTGTCGGTTTCTTACTAAGTTACGGCTGCCCGATCAATAAGAAGATATGGAGTAGCACGTTCGTCTTGGTAACTTGCGGATTCGCCTCCTTATTCCTCGCTTTATTAATCTGGATCATCGATATAAACGGGAAGAAGAAATGGACGTTATTCTTTGAGTCGTTCGGTATCAACCCGTTGTATCTGTATGTACAAGGGGATATATTGGCCGTATTGCTGGGGATGAGCGGTATCTCCGCCTTTATGTATATGGATCTGTTCAGGCCGGTATTCGGCGATTTCGGAGGATCGCTGGCTTGGGCTATCTTCTTCGTGGTATTAAACTGGATACCGGGATATTTCTTGTATAAGAAGAAGATTTATATAAAGCTATAAAAGCAATATTCATATAGTAGCCTCGTAGTGATCGAGGCTACTATATAAATGAGAAATACCCCATAGAGACGGGTTTCTTAGAGCCTTCTTATTTCCTCCTCAGCGGCTCCTTTTCCCTTATACTTATTTTTGGTCGTATTAAACTTATAGCGAACGGTCAGTCGTACCTCACGGCTATCGGTTACATTATTCACCGTCAGATCCATGTGTTTGTTATAAATCACGTTGCCATCTTTACGCCCATGCGTAAGATCAATACCTTGTAGATTAAAGGAAAGACGGTCATCAAAGAAAGACTTAGTGAGCGAGGCATCCATCATAAACACGTTCTTGTTGATATAAATATTTTGGAAATCACCTTTACCCTGAAAAAACAAATCTACATGTAGTGTCCATCCATAAGGAAATTGAATTCCATTGTTAAACCGGCCGATAAACAACGGTCTATCCATAGAAAGCATCCTACTATTATGCTCAATATCCATCCATTGTTTCTGTAAACCTATCGTGAGTTGAGGATGCCACTTCTTTATAATAGGAGACGCTATCAAAAACACCGATACGTTATCAATCCGGTCATAATTACGATGCGTAATGATCGTTATAGCGGGATTTTTCTCATATTGATCCGTCATATAAAGAATAACGTCTTTTTCTCTCTGGTAGCTCAACATAAATTGAAACCAACCATAACTGCCTGATAAAGTGATATCGTGTAGGTTTGTAGGTTTTAACGCCGGATTACCGTTCATATAGGTAAACCGATTGATATAGTTCATATTACTTGACAATTGAGCGTAAGTAGGGCGTTTCGTTTTCGTCGTATAACCAAGTTGGGTTTGTAGTTTTCCTATTTGCGTGGATAACGAGACATTTGGAAAAAAATTATCATAGGAACGTTCTGTTGAAACATGTTCATAACGCAAACCCATATTTAGGTAGGCGATACGGATAAACTTACTATATTCAGCGAAAGCTCCCGCACGATCTTCCCGGATATGGCTATCGGTTGTAGGAAGGATTTCCTGTGGATTAGTAAATAAGTCTGTACGGCGGGTACTGGTAAACTCCGAGCCTAGGCTCAAATTACCACCTGCTAATGGATAGGAAGCAATCAATTTAGCGGCGTATAACTTATTGTCCACATTATTAGTGGAGGTCACGATACGACTTTCTTGCTCTTGACTGTTTTCTATTACCTCATTTCCTGTCCTCGCTTCGCTCCTTAGCATATCCGCATTGAAATCCAAAGAAAGCTTCCCTACGGCTCCCGAATAATAAACGTTGATTTGGTGAGCTGGATGTTTCACGGTCGTACTATAACTCTCGCTCAATAAATAGTCATAGAAATCATCATTGGCATCAATCCGACTTTCTGTTTGTCCCCTTATTTTATTTTCTGGAGAGGCAGACATTATATAACGGACACCCAAAGAATGGTTATCGTTAACTTGATAATTCACTCCCAGCTCTCCCCGGTAATCATTATCCAATGAATGCTGCTCCATCCGATTCTCTTGCCGCCAAAGCGTATCGACATATACTTGCTGACTTACATTATTGATGAGCAAATAGTTGTTATGCACATATTGAAACATAGCAAATACATCCAGATTATTATGACGGTAGTTTAAATTCAATTGTTCCGTAAAATCCGTGTTTTGCGACTGTCCCCAAGTAGAGCGAGCCTCAAAGCTCATCCCTTCACCTTCACGCTTTATAGTCTTAATACGGATAACCGATTTCACTTCCGCCCCATAACGTGATCCCGGATTAGTAATCACCTCTATTTGACGAATCTCAGAAGAGCTAAGACGATCCAGTTCGGAGAGATCCCTTACTTCACGTCCATTGATATATATAACAGGAATACCTTTACCGAACACCTGAAACTCCCCCTCTTTGCCTTGTATGCCGGGAATATACTTCAATACGTCGTTCGCTGTCCCGGATTTGCTTAGCAGGCTGTTTTCTATGCGGGTTGTCAAGGTACCGTCTTTGATCTGGAAATCCGGTCGTTTCCCTATGACAACGGCCTCATCCAACAAGATCGCCTCATCCGACAAAACGATATTTTCCATATTACCGGCTCGTGTATCTCGGTAGATGGTTTGATAACCGATCGAAGATATTTTGATCACATAAGTTCGTATAGATATAGAATCTCCTGTTTGAATGCGAAAACTACCACTCTCATCACTAACCGTACCTTGAAGGAAAGAAGAATCCGGAACAGATAACAATACTATATTAGCAAATTCCACAGGTAAACCCTGACGATCCGTAATTGAGCCGGTGATAAATTGCGCCGATCCATTGACAGCCACAAATAATAACAACATAACATTAATAAGAATCTTTTTTACTACTGACTTTTCCATATCGCTGATTATTTTTGCAATTGATTTTTCAGCAAATATAAAGTGGGTAAAAAAGCCAGTCAAACAATAGGGATAGATGTCAAGATTTGGTGATAAAACATGGAAATCTGTGCCTTATCACAAGTTTTAGGGATAAAATACAACCTAGTTTTCCTTATTAAGAAAACTCTTAAAGTCTTTTAGATAGGTACGTGAGACAGGAATCTCTTGTTGTGTATCCTCCAAATTCAAACGGTAGCCTTGCGCATTACCGTTTATGTTCATGATTTTATTCACGTTTACGATATAAGCCCGGTGACAACGGACAAAACAACCATATTTCTCCATCATCTCATCCATTTGCTTGATCGTGGAACGGAGAAGTTTATGCTTCATATTCCCTTCCTCTCTATAACAGACATCTACATAATTACCAGAAGATTCCATATATAAGGGGAATAATAACAATCGTGATCGCCGCTGACACATCTATAAGCAACATTTTATAAAAAATAGTCGTATCTAAATCACTCCAAAAGTCCATTCGCATCAAGAAGTAATAGTCATAAATGAAACAAGCGAGTCCCAAAAATAACAAAAAGCAGGAACAATGTAGTAAGTTTTTACCAATAGTCCATCGTTCAGGATCATAAAAACGTTTGAATAATTTAGGAAACAAGACAAAAGCGACAACAGAAAATATAAATGTCAAGCCTACGAAACACCATAATACCCAAAACTGTATCACGCTATTTAGCCGATAGTGAAAAGGCTCGAAAATAGCGAGTATTAACGCCACTACCATCGAGTTTAACAGAACGATCACCCATGGTCTATCTATAGCGTACGTAGGTTTATTAAGATATTCCTTCAAATTCATATTCAATTCTCACATGTAGTTAAAGATAAAATTTTCACAAAGGTATGCATTTGGATATAAAAAATCCCCTAGATCAAAATCTTTTGACCTAGAGGATTAATCTATCTATTACTCTACATTATAACCGGAGATAACCACCTTCGGGGTCTCGCCTCTCGTATCTACATCTTTCCAATGGATGTTGATCTCTTTCTTCTCGCCCGGAAGCAAGGAGAAATAGTTGTCGCTATAGAACATCGGGAGGAATTGCTCGCCATCCTTCTCGCCCACTACATTCACACGGATCATCAGAGCCGGGGTGGATGAAGTATTCTCTAAGGTAGCGGTAGCGGTCCAAGTACCGTCATTACCCTTATTGGTTGCCACGTTGGATCGTAAAGTAACCTTTGGCATCTCACGCAAAGCTTGGTAGTTGCCTTCCTCTACGCCACGCAGATAGAAGTTATCCGATACGATCTTGCCATTCTCGGTCAATGTAAGCTTCACGAAATGAGTATTGGACACACTAGCGGGAAAATCTAATTTCATACATCTATTTGTCGTATCCTCCTTGCTGTCCACGGATACCTCGTTTTCCCACGAGATAGAACCGTCCATATTGATGATTTGAGCCTTCGCCGTCAAGCCATCACGTACGCCGGCGCTATAGTTCACCACCTCGATCTCGTCCGTCACCGGATTCCATTGGATATGCAAAGGCTCGGAAGCTTTCTTACAGCCAAAATAAGCGGCGGTAGGCTCGAAATAATAGTCATAGGTCTGCCATACCATAGAAGGCCATGCCGGATGCGTCATCCACAGCAATAATCCCTTACGGTTCAAGCTTCTCGATTCGAACATACCCCGGTAACCATCATAGTTTACCCACTGAGCCAGATCGGCGAATTCCTTGGCGTTGTTCGGCTTGCCAAAGCCCTTCTCGATGATAGCGTTAAAAGAAGCGCAAGACTGGGCGCCTTCCATCGTATAATCGTGTTGTCCCCATTGAGCGTTTTGCGGCCAAAGCGCTTCCGGAGAGAAAGTACGAACCAAGCTCTCGTAATTCATCACGTTAGGCATACCCCGCTCACTATGGAACTTATCACTACCATTCTTCAAGCTAAAGTATTCTTTAACAGGAAGCGCACGGTACGGGCCATGGCCACTTACCACCTCATCCGCCGAGCTGGAGATATAATGTAAGCCCGGATGATCCTCTTTCACGATACGGCGTAAAGCCTTGTCGATCTGCTCCGGCGGGAAGCCCTCGTTGCGCCCGCAATAAATACCGATAGAGGCATGGTTACGGAAACGTTTCACATAATCCTCAGCATTAGCGATAAACATCTCCGGATCATAAGGATCGGGTCCGTCGGAAGGATTCGCCAACCAGAAATCTTGCCAGATCATGATACCATGACGGTCGCAAGCCTCATACAATTCCTTGTCGCCAATCTGTCCTACCCAGTTACGCATCATCGTAAAGTTCATATCGGCATGGTAAGCCACGGCGATATCGTACTCACGACCCCGGTAATTCAGATTAGACTCACCAAATCCCCAGTTACCGCCACGGCCTATAAAACGACGACCATTGATAAAGAGACTCAAGATACTATTATTCTCATTGAAGGTCATTTGTCGGATACCTACCTTGAAATCCTCAGAGTCGGATACCTTATCACCTACCTTAAAGGTGAAATTAGCGTCGTATAAATAAGGAGATCCGTACCCTTTAGGCCACCACAAACGTGGATTCTGAACCTTCAATTGGCTAAAGGTATTCGGGTCGAAAGCAACGCTCTTCTCCTCGTTGGCGGCCAATTCCACCGGTTGCTCGAAAGTGATATCACCGATCTTTCCTGTCAATATACCCTTCACGGGAGCGGCATCATGGTTCTTCACGATCACTTCCGGAGTCAAGGTAGCGGAAGTCGTATCCGGCAACGGTAATACAACCTGTACGAACGGGTCTTGAATCGTTACCTTGCCTGTAGAAGTCAAGTACACATCATCCCAAATACCGATATTACGACCACGGATCGTCGAGATCCAATCCCAACCGATCGAAGCGTGGAAGGTCGGGTTATCAGCGCCTAAGATACCACCGTTGAAATCCGTATTCTTCTCACATTTCTCCTTGATAGCTCCGATATGCTCATTCTTGATGATCTCCACCGCGACAACGTTCTTACCTGGTACGACCCTGTCTGTAACGTCAAATACACCTCGGATAAACGCTCCCTCGATACGGCCGATCTTGTTACCGTTTAAATATACATTCGCTTTCCAGTTGATACCATCGAAATTCAAGAACAAACGATCTTGCTTGAATCCTTCGGGTACCTCAAACTCATCCCTATACCAGAAATTAGAGTTGAAGAATGACTCGGATATCTGCATCAGGTTATCCGCGTAATTCGGATTCGGGATAGCTCCGATATTCTTATAACTGCTCAATACCGTTCCCGGTACGGTCGCCACGATCCAATTTTCCGGAGAGAAAGAAGGTTTCGATATTTCCTCACCGGAAGCGGTTACCTCGGAAGCTCGTTGTACTTTCCAGTTTCCACCCGATAAACGGATCTCGTCTTTTGTAGAAGCCGGAGCAGCAGCCGGTTGGGCAAGCAAACCACCTTTACCCATCACCTCTATCTCGCTTAAGATATAACGTCCGTCATTAGCCGGTTGCTCCATCCATACCCGTACGTAGCGGCCTTTTCCTTTTAGCTTGATCTCATCCAGATTAGCATCTCCACCCGGAAGATTCGCTATGTCAACCCATTGTTTAGCGTCATCGGAAACTTGAATCTTACCCTTGATCGCTTTATTGATCCAATGTAATTTTACTTTGTCGAATTCGGATTGGCTACCCAAGTCCACATAGACCCACTCCTCTCCTGTCGTGGCACTCATCCAAGCGCTATTAAAGAATTTGGAAGGAAGCAAATCTATCAACTTATCTTGGTTATAGAAATTCATCTCGAAGAATGCCCAATAAGCGGCACCTTCCATTTTCAATCGCATCCGATAATAAGCATATTCACCCGGTTGATCGAATGTCAAAGTCTCATTCAACATACGGGTGGGCAACGTACCCGGATCCCAGCTATTCTTGTTCGGGTCTGAATGGGCCTTATACTTGCTGGCCTTACCCGGCATACCTTTACCCTTTAAGGCAGCCAATTCCGTCCAAGTATTTCCATCATTCGATCCCTCGCAAACAATCTCATATCCATCCTTAATCTTATTCTCGTCATAAGCCACGCTGCCGCGAAATTGTACCTTGTCGGCTTTCTCTTTCCAGTTATTCAGCGTGAACAGGAAATAGGCATCCTCGCCTGTAACCGCATTACGAGAATAAGGACCTTGATCGATCATCCACTCACGCTCACGACGAGCGATATCCCCATTTTGCGTAGAGAGATCGAGATACTGAGGTTGTTTATCGCTAATAACACCATCCGTCACCAGTTGAGCCGTTAGATTGTAATCATAACTGGATGAGTTGTAAGCGCTACGCAAAAGAGCTATGTTACGATACGTGGAATAATCCGGACGTAATGAAGGAGAAAAATCCTCCCCCGGATCTCCCGGATACGAACCGATACCTCTGGTATAATAATCCGACCGATCGAAAGATTCCGCCGGAACACCGATCTGCCCACATCCCCCTAGCAATGCTGAGACCGCTACCGCTCCACAAAGCGTCAAGAGTCGAGGCAATTTTTTCTTTTTACTGAATGTTCTCATACTACTTATTGTGTTTCTCTAAATTAGTTAGTTTAATAAGATACCGTCACGTCAAAACCCTCCTTCCGGGCCCGTTCTGCGATCGCATCTAATTCTTCTTTAGTAGCTTTTTTCAAAGCTTTAACCGGGGTCTCCCTATCTATCGTATAAATCATGACTTGTTTCGGACGGATTTGTTTTAAGGCGGAAATCCAGCCCGCTATCTCCTCTTCTGTCATATTATTAACCGATTCCCCGTTTAATTCCCCCTTCAAGAACATGGTCTGTATAATCAAGTTTCCGTTAAAACGACATAATTGTTTTAATAAAGACTCGAAATTAAACGACGGAGAATTAGGTACATCTATCTGCCGGATCCTACTGTCTAATACGGAATCCAGTTTCAATATGTTATCCTCTATCTTATTCAAGGCTTGAAAGACTTCCTCTTTATGGAGCATCGTAGAGTTAGAAAGTACGGCGATTTTAGCGTCAGGGAAAAACCGATCCCGGATAGCGACCGTATCATCAATGATTCCACCGAATTCCGGGTGTATCGTAGGCTCTCCGTTTCCGGCAAACGTAATTACATCCGGAGCGATCCCTTCCGCTTTCATGGAACTTAGTTTTTGCTCCAAGGCTTCCCTCACTTCCGTACGAGTAGGCAGTTTACTATGAGTCCTATGATTTTCATTCAATCCACATTCGCAATAAATGCAATTAAAAGAGCATAATTTCCCGTCTGTAGGAAGTAAATTCATCCCTAAAGAGACACCTAGACGCCGACTATGTATCGGGCCAAATACTATTTTATCAAAAAGAATTGTAGACATAGCGCTGTTTGTTTTTACCCACGCAAATCTACTCTAAAATTTCCAGCGAAGCAAAGCATAAAGATCTGTTTTATCAGAACCGCTTATCTCCTCCGTATCAGTACCTATCAAATCCCTGTCCCAATAATGAGTGTGAGCCAGTTTCGCGGATAAGGATAAACGTTTCCAAATATCCAGACGAAAGGTAAGGGCAAACCGCATCCCATCCCCATAAAAAGAGGGCATATTAAAGGCATACAATATATTCTTCTCATACGAACTGACCCGGCTATTGTAATCATCCGTATGAAACCACGCTAGATAACCATCCATTTGAAGAGGTAGGGTAGTGGGCTTCCAGCCTATACTTTGGGAGATCATAATTCCTTTATTAAGTTTCTTTATAGGATCATCGAATAGAATACCATCTAAGGAAGTCTTAAAAATAAAAGGAGAAGAAAAGTTATAAACCTGTTGAAAACGAATACGATGTTGTTTATAAGAATTGATTCTCAATAAATTATCATTTTCAAAAGTTCTATTCTTTTCTTTTTGCCGGTATTTATAACGAAGATAAGCTGAATAGTTTCTACTAGGGGTATAATCTATCTGAGCCATATATTCCTGTCCTCCGGAAGGAGCGTCTATCCCGTATTTCAACCAAGGAAAACGGAATAAGTCCGCATAAACGGATAATTTCCAGCGGGCGATCGGGGTTAATTGCAATCCCATATAAACCCCTTGCTCGTTTTGAACCGTAGAGCCTTGCGAGAAAGCGTTCCCAAACAAAGCTTGATAACGGCGATCGTAATAGCGGTATAATACCAAGAAAGATATATAAGAAGCGGGTGTTAACTGCAAGGCATTCAAGGTAGAAATAGCTCCGTTTTTCGAAAGGGCGGTCTCGCCATAAAACTTGATACGGTTACTTTTCAACATATAGTCAACACCGATGTTGAAATTGTTGGAACCTCTGAAATAGAACAAATTATAAGGTTTTGGATCGGGGTCCATCTTAAACTTACCGAATGAATAGGAGAGAGCCGTTAAACCTACATGAAAATGAGATGTAGCATAGCGGATATTTCCTCCATATACCTGCATCGTTATCATTTTCCTCTTTTCCCAATCCCGTTGTAAACGATGAAGTCCATCCGTTTTTAATGAGGTGAATGTCAAGCTATCTACGGCCGCATCCATTTTCCGGTACGAATAGAAAACACTTATATCCAAGTTTTTAATCGTGATCGTACTAGCCACCCCTCGGAAGAAATCCTGTTCATTGGTTGAGAAGTGCCTACGGAAGCCATTTGTCCTTCGCTCCGCTTGAGCGACTACTGCCGTACGACTAGGAGAAAAGTCATTGCTAATCACCAGACCTTGTCCGAAAGACATCTTGTAATCCCCTATAGCCAAGCTTTTTAACCAGTTGATATCTTTTAGGAATAGATGTGCGGAATAAAAGTCATATCCTTTATGATATGCGTTCCAAAAAGGTTCGCCCGCATCTTTCTCAGCTACGAAGCCTGCTTGTAAACGATCCTCGAAAGTATAGGAATAACGTAAGGAGTGATAGAAAGGTTCTCCTCTATATTTACGATTCGGATATAACGAAAGTATGCTGTCCGTTTGTTCACCATATCCCTTTTTCTGTTGAAAACATTGATCATACCTGATTTGTAATTCATTACGACCATATTTCAACAGGTTCTTAACCGTAAGCAACCGTTTTTCAACAAGATTATCACCTATATAAACAAATGGAAGGAGAAGAGATATCGTCTGAAAATCGATATCCTCTATATTCTTCAACTCATAGATGCTAACCATATTTCCGTATCGTTTCCGGTAGGAAAGTAGCTGCTCAATTTGGCGATCGGATAGAAAAGGTAATCGCTTCAGTTGTTCTTCCGTCACGGCATTCAAATCAAAAGGATGCTCAGTTAAATAAGATAAATCGGCATACAAACTTTCGATACGCTCCGTATCCTCGGTTTCCAAGGCTAGTTCCTCTACATACTCCATCCACTTATCAACAGAATATTCTATTTGAGAATTAGCGTAATAACTATTTATCAACAGGATTATCGACAAGATTATAAACAATCGTTTCATAGCTAAGTATCATTTAAAAAGAGAATGATAAACCAAGACCGGTACTCATCCCTAAAATCGGATGGTAAATAGAGGCTACATCTATCGTAAAGCAAGAAAAGTTATAACCAATTCCTAAAGAGGGCAGGAGAGGAGCGGTCTGTATTCCGGCACGAATAAAAAAAGAATCGAAAGCAGTGTATTCAAGACCAAAGTTTCCAACAACTAGGTTTTCATTTTCCGTTCCTACACTTCCTGTAATTAACAGACTGTTTATAATCTCCCATTGAAAACTTATTTGAATTAAGTAATAATTAAAATCTTCTATTTCAATCTCTTTATCTCCTATAGAAACAGATGGTAAATTCATTATTAACATTCCTATTAACAACTTATCAATAGGAGAGAAAGTGATTCCAAGATCTGTTGACAGTCTGGATCTTGTATTTTCCAATAGATCAGTTTGCAAGAAACTATAGTGAACTCCAAGCCCTAACGCCCATTGATCCCCCAAGCGTTTCCCTACCGGCACACGAACCATCATCTCCCTGTACTTATCAAACCCGAAAACAGAGATATCAACACCTGCGGATAATAGTTGATTCGGATAATAAAAACTACCGGACATCGTACCCAGTTCTTTCAACATGTACCGATTAAAGTATTCTAAGTGAATGGATTTTTTCTCTTTATTGACAATAAGGGCCGGATTGAATAAAACAGATTGCGTCGCCACATTCCCTCCCATTCCCACGCTACGGACATCCGGTAAACGTAAGTTATCAACACCATGTACATACAATGAAAATACCCCCGCAAACAGGGATAACAATAGATATTTCATAGTTAAGATTTTGTATGGTTTCTACTTATTCTTCAAGTTTTTCTTATTATCCTTATTTATCCTACGCTGTACCTTTTTAATATCCTCATCAGGGGAGAGTCGTTCAGGCTTAATTCCCCTTTGCAATAGCATATCACGAACAGCGGTGTTATTATCAATATGTTCTTTTTCAATAGGAGATTGTCCATATAGATCCTTCGTTTGCACATTTACGTTTGTCATTTCAGCCGCTAGGTCTTTAGCTTTTATACTGATAGTCGGTAAAAAATCAGCGATAGGTCTATTCGTGGGGACGTTCATTCTCTTTTTCAACATCTGTGTACTTAAATTGAATAAAGCTTGATCTCCCTTAGAACGAATAATCGCGAATCCTTTATTATCAATACCTCTTTCGTATAAGATTCCAGATAATTGTTTTTCAGTCTGACTCAATTTTTCCCTGGCCTTTAAGCGTTCACAATCCAATAGACGTTGTTCAATCACCTCGGCCTTACGGGTTTGTACCGCAAAATAAGTCTGTGCGAAAGCGACTTGTGGTTTACGGCTATCACCATTTTGTGCGATTAAATAGCATGCGTAGCGTGTTAATAAGATGTCATCTATTTGTTTTTCAACACCATAACCTATTGAAACCATTTTCCCGACGTCGGGAAAATGGTTTTGTACATCTTCTCCCGCATTCCGGCACGCTTCTTTGGCTTTCACCACTACATTATTGATAAAGTTATCCCATTTGGCATATCCTAATAGGGGTTGTAACTCTCTGGCACTCCAGCATTCTATGCCTTCTACCTCACATGAAATGGATTCGAATTTTCCGAATAGGGCGGTAATTTCTTCTTTCTTCATAGTTAATATATTCTTAAGTTGTTGTCAATTGCGCAAATGTAATGTTTTATATTCATTTAGCAAGTTATTAACAGATAAATGATGCTGAGAGTCACACAGTATTTATATTTTCGCGGTATATGATACGAAAAGGGATATATTGTGTTTTGGCTCTACTTGTTCTCTGTAGCTTTAAAGGGATGGCGCAGGCGGTAAAGACAAATATTGTTCCGGAAGGTTATCAGAAAGCTCAACTGTATGAAGGTGATACAATGGCTGTCGTCAACCTTCGGGAAGTTTTCATATATCCTCAAGTTAAGTTTAAGAATAAGCGTGAACAAGCCAAGTACAATAAGTTGGTACGAGACGTAAAGCGTACTTTGCCCTATGCCAAGATGGTGTATGATACGTTGATAGAGACCTACGAATACATGGAAACCTTACCGAATGACAAGGCCCGCCAAGCCCACTTGAAACGGATGGAGAAAGAGTTGTTCGCCCAATATAAACCGGAACTAAAAAAATTATCCTTCTCGCAAGGTAAACTACTTATCAAACTGATCGATAGGGAATGTAATCAATCCAGTTACAATTTACTGAAAGCCTATCTGGGAAGTTTCCGTGCGGGCTTTTGGAATTTCTTCGCCGGCATGTTCGGAGCCAGTCTGAAATCGGAATACGACCCGAAAGGTAAAGATGCCATGACCGAACGGGTCGTCGTATTGGTTGAGAATGGTTTAATCTGATAGTTGCTTGAAGAAATCCCAGATCACGATACCGGTAGTAACCGATACGTTCAAGGAATGCTTTGTACCGTATTGAGGTATTTCAATACATATATCACAGTTATCAACCACATTTTGTTGAACGCCTTTTACCTCGTTACCCATGACGATAGCGTATTTCTTTGTCTTGTCTAACTGCAAGTTATCTAACATGACACTACCTTCCGCTTGCTCTACGGCACATACCGTATACCCCTCTTGGCGCAGTTTATCAACAGCCTCCGGGGTATCCTTGAAATATTCCCAATCTACGGTTTCTTCCGCTCCTAAGGCGGTCTTATGGATCTCTGCGTTCGGAGGGCAAGCCGTAATACCACAAAGATAAATAGCCTCTACCCGGAAAGCATCGGAGGTACGAAACACGGAACCCACGTTGTTTAGACTTCTAACATGGTCTAAAACAACGATTAAAGGTATCTTCTTACTTTCCTTAAAAGCCTCGGGAGTCAGGCGGTTCAATTCGGTTACTTTTAATTTTCGCATAACAAATATCTTTGACCGCAAAAGTAGCGAATATCCGTGGATATGCCGTTGAAAAGCTATTAATAAGTAGTGGACATAAAATGAAAAATATTTCTTGCTTTATTCAAATACTTGTCCATACACCCCCCTTTCTCAAATTAGCAAATGAATAAGCCACTTATTTATTACGCGCTATCAACAGCCCTTATACACTATTGACAGCCTTGCTGGAGGATCTATTTTTTCACAATCAAGGTTATCAACAATAAACAACTAAATATTCATAAAGTCTATAACTATAAGAATTACAATCTATAGATAGACATCCATGCTGTTGGTATCCTTTTGATAAACCGTTCACAGACTTTAATAAGTCAATAACCAAAGATTGTAACAAAAATGTATTAACCATTTCAACAGCCTATCATATTCATCATATTTATTTTTAAAATTAAAGATTAATAAGAATATAATATAATGATTGTGGATAACTCTTGATGGTTCACGACAGCTCATCCATCGATGGCAAAGATAAGAATCTTTCTTGTTATTTCTATAAATGAAGAAAGTTTATACCTTTGTGCTTTGTGAACAATAGGTTGATAAACTAGATAAGATGAAGATTATCAGTAATACTTTCTGTGGATAATATTGTTTATATATAGTGAAAAGCCTATTGGGAGCAGTAGAAACAGGAATCATTAATATATAAGGCTATGTTGACAAACCAATCAATCGGGTACATGGATGCGCCCGTTCCTAAGGATTTAGACCTTAAGGAAGCGATCGACAAGTTACGTAAAGAGAAGAATGCGATTATTTTGGCGCATTACTATCAAACAGGCGATATACAAGATATAGCGGACTATGTGGGAGACAGTCTGGCCTTGGCACAATGGGCGGCTAAGACGAAGGCGGATATCATCGTGCTTTGTGGGGTTCACTTTATGGGAGAGACGGCGAAGATCCTCTGTCCGGATAAGAAAGTGCTGGTACCGGACTTGAATGCCGGTTGTTCCTTGGCGGATAGTTGTCCGGCTCCGGAGTTCGCCGAGTTCGTCAAGCAACATCCCGGTCATACGGTAATCTCTTACGTGAATACGACCGCCGCCGTGAAAGCGGTCACGGATGTGGTGGTTACTTCCACGAACGCCCGCCAGATCGTGGAGAGCTTCCCGGAAGGTACACCGATGATTTTCGGTCCGGATCGTAACTTAGGTAATTATATCAATAGCATCACGGGACGTAATATGTTGCTTTGGGATGGCGCTTGCCACGTGCATGAGCAATTCTCATTGGAGAAGATCTTATCTTTGAAGAAACAGTACCCGAATGCGGAAGTGATCACCCATCCGGAATGCAAGCAGCCGGTTATACAGGTCTCAGACTTCGTAGGATCGACCGCGGCTTTGCTGAAGCATACCATTAAGTCCGACGCAAAACAATTCATTGTAGCGACGGAAAGTGGCGTTATTCACGAGATGCGCAAGCAGAGTCCGGATAAGGAATTCATCCCGGCTCCTCCGAACGACAGTACTTGCGCTTGCAACGAATGTAATTTCATGCGCTTGAACACGATGGAGAAGCTATATAATTGCTTGAAGTTCGAGATGCCGGAGATATTCGTGGACGAGGAGGTACAGAAGAAGGCCATCAAACCGATCAAGAAGATGTTGGAGATCTCTGAGAAGCTGGGACTCTGATCCAAACAAATGCGGGATAGGTCTCAACCGATAGGCCGGACTTGAGTGATATAAAAGCTAAGCCCGGTCTATTATATGTAAATAATCAAAATTATGTACAATATCTACAACTATCCTTATAATCATTTGATTTTAAAATATTTATCCTATTGTTGTAGATAGGAAAACATCTACAATAGTAAGTCTTTATCTACCATCATTTCCCGCTTTTAGTAAGTGTCTTTGCCATGCCGTCAAAGGAATTTTCTACACTCTACGTATATAATCAGTCCGTTTTTCTTCCTTTCTTTATATAGATAAAATATTAATATATAAGTATTTGTGTTTTTTTATGGTATAAAACAAAAGTTTTACACATGGAAAACATTTGTTTTCATAGAAGAAAACTAAAGTTTTGTACTGAAGAAACTTCTGTTTTCCCATATAGAAACTTTTGTTTCCCTAGGAAGAAACCATCTGCTTCGCTACTCGAACTCGGACGATCCCGGGAAAGAATATATCAAGAATGATCGCTATTAATTACCGTAACATTCTGAATTTAGTTACTTTTGCGTAGAAATCTAATTGTAATTCTCAATATCATGAAAAAGATAGGACTAATGTTGGCCTTATTATGGGTGATTTGTGCGCTCTCGTGGGCTTCTTCTCCGGATGCCCGTATTAAGGGGCAGTTAATAGATGCCTCTACGAATCAAGTGATTAATTATGCGGATATATTTCTGTTTACGATGGGAAGTGAAAAACCTTTGCAACAGACTTTTCCGGACGATCAAGGACGTTTCTCGTTTACTAAGGTGGCTCCGGGTAATTATGTGGTCATGGTCCGTCTGATGGGATATGATGTGTTTACAGAGAATGATATCATCTTGGATGCCTCGTCTCCGGTGGATTTAGGTAAGTTGATGATGAGTCCCTTGGAGGTAGGTATCGCCGAAGTGGAGGTAGTGGCTGAGAAACGCCAATTGGTTTATAAGTTGGATAAGAAAGTGGTCGAGGCCTCTTCCAATATGATGGGAGGAGGCGGTTCCGCCGTGGATATATTAGAGAATACGCCTTCCATACGGGTAGACGCGGAAGGCGATGTTACTTTTCGTGGAAGCAGCGGCTTTTTGGTTTACATAGATGGTAAGCCGAGTGTCTTCTCGGGTACACAGGCTTTGGAGCAAGTCCCGGCCGGGCATATAGAGAATATAGAGATTATCACGACGCCCTCCGCCAAGCATGATACGGAAGGCGACGTGGGCATTATCAATATTATCACGAAGAAGCATTCCCAGCGAGGATTGAGCGGGATGGTGAATCTCTCGGGAAGTACGTGGCTTTCCCGCCATGTTGATTTCTTGTTGGCACAGCAACATCAGCGTTCCCGTTGGTACATCGGCGGACAGTGGACGGATCGTATGCGTAAGAGTGATTTCGATCAAGAGAAGATGACGGTGGTGGGCGATCAGACCACTACCTCGCATTCCGTCGGGCCTCGTACGGGAAACAGCTATCATTATACGATGAAAGGCGGTTGGAGCCTGAATCTTCCCAAGACAACCATCGCGTTGGATCTGGAGGGCGGCTATGGCGGAAATAAGCGTAAGGGAGAAATGAACTATAAGGAAACCCGTTCGGTAGCGGGCGGCTCTCCGGTGACGGAAGATTATCGAAGCATAGATGATTATGATAATGATGAGAATATTGGTTTGGGAAGTCTGGCGGTACAGCATAAGTTCAACGATAAGGGACACGAGCTTTCCGGTAGTGCCTATTACAAATATGGCGGTCATGCCTTGGAATATTTCTTTAACGACTTGATGTCCTTGGAAGGGCAACGCCAACAGGGGCACCGTGCTTATGAGGCCGAGCATCGGGAAACGATGCGTATCAATCTGGATTACGCCTTGCCTTTCGGAAAAGGAGGTAGGCTAGAGGCGGGTTACCAATATTATTCTTATCTGGAAGACGGCGATTACAATATGGAATGGTGGGACCCCAAGGGACAAACGTTCTTTTGGCGTGACGATATCTACAACACGTTTTATTTTCAAGAAGGGGTGAATTCAATTTATACGATTCTTTCCCATACGTGGAAGAATTTAGAGGCGCAAGCCGGCGTTCGGGGAGAGCATACGCATACGGTCTTGCGAAGTTCCGTGGAGGGAGCGGATCGTACGAAGAATCGTTTTGAGTTTTTCCCATCGGTGCATTTGGGCTATACGTTCCCGAATGAGCATCGCTTGTTGGCTTCCTATTCCCGTCGTACCACACGTCCGCAGCTTTTCTATATGGAGCCTTATATCACGTATCGCGACTTTTATACGGCCGAGATCGGTAATCCGGATATACGTCCGGAGTACATCAACTCCTTTGAATTGAACTACCGGAAGAGTTTCGGGGAAAACACGGTATCCGCCACCGCCTTTCATCGGTATCGGAAGGATAAGATCGAGCGGTTGCGTGTTCCCTATTCAGCTGGTGTAACCTTGGATTCGATGGCGAACGTAGGGCATGATTACTCGACAGGTATCGAGCTAAGCGTCAGCCTGCATCCGGTGCGTTGGTGGAATACCACGGTCAATGGAAACGTTTATCACTATAAGGTGAAGAACGAACAGGCCGCCGGTGGAAATACGACCTCTAGCACCAATTACGATATCCTATGGAATAACCTGTTTAATCTGGGGAAATACACACGTATCCAATTGGATGGTAGTTTTGTAGGCCCTTCCGTAACGACGCAGGGCCGTACGGACGCTTATTGGTACGCGAACGTAGCCGTCCGTCAGCAACTATGTAACCGAAAACTAACCGCCACCTTAGCTTTCCGGGATATTTTCCGTTCCGCCAAATATATCAGCGATATCCAAACGGCAGATTTACGCTCCCTGACACGTATCAAACCCAAATATCCACAAATCACGTTGACGTTGAGTTGGACATTTAATAGTTTCAAGGCTAAATCCACCCAAGCGAAAGAAGATCGCTCGGAGATGTTCGAGGGTATAAAGCATTAGTATTATATCTTCGCGGTTATTATGCTATTTAATTCGATTGAATATTTGATTTATTTGCCAATCGTATTTTTATTGTATTGGCTTGTCTTCGGAAAGCGACTACGACTACAGAATTTATTTGTAGTCGTAGTTAGTTATCTTTTTTACGGGTGGTGGGATTACCGGTTCTTGGCATTGATAGCCCTTACCTCTTTCTGTAGTTGGCTGAGTGGGATAGGAATAGAGGAAGTACGTGCGAGGGCCGGGAAGATACTTCGCTGGTTCGATAAAGGTATCGTGGTTGCGAATGTCATATTTAACTTACTGATACTCTCTTTCTTCAAGTATTACGACTTTTTTATGGATAGTTTGGTAGATGCTTTCTCTTATATAGGGATTTCATTGCACATCTCTACGCTTTCTCTCTTATTACCGGTCGGGATTAGTTTTTATACATTCCAAGCCTTAAGTTATACGATTGACGTGTATAGAGGTAAATTGCCGGTGACAAGAGATATCGTTTCCTTTTTCGCGTTTGTTAGTTTTTTCCCACAGTTGGTGGCTGGCCCTATCGAACGGGCTACTAACCTGTTGATACAATTTGAGAGACCTCGCAGCTTCGAGTATAACGACGCTGTAGATGGGATACGACAAATGATGTGGGGGTTTTTCAAAAAAATCCTGATAGCCGATAATTGTGCCTTGGTCGTAGATGACATATTCGGGAACTATGGAAATTACCCGGCTAGCACTTTGCTATTGGGAGCCGTTTTGTTCTCATTCCAGATTTATGGAGATTTTTCCGGATATTCAGATATAGCTATAGGTACAGCCAAGTTGTTTGGGATACAGTTGAGGCAAAATTTCCGGTATCCCTATTTTTCTTTAGATATAGCCGAGTTTTGGAGACGTTGGCATATCTCGTTGAATACTTGGTTTGTAGATTATGTATATATTCCCTTAGGAGGTAGCCATAATGGTTTCTTTAGACATATTCGGAATATCTTGATCATATTTTTCTTGAGCGGTCTTTGGCATGGAGCGAACTGGACATTTGTGGCTTGGGGTGTTTACCATGGTTTGCTATGTATAGCATTGTTGATACTAAAGAAATATGTAAAGATAAGGTTGATACCATCAAACGTTGTGTCTATGTTGGTTACATTTGGCTTCGTGGTGATCGGATGGATTCTATTTAGGGCTGAGAATATATCAATGGCATTCGATTATATATATGATCTGTTCTCCTCTTCTTTATTCCGTGTGCCTAAGGTAAGTGGGGCCAATAATGTTTCTGCTTTATTATCGCTTATTTTTATTGCTTGTATGCTGGTGGTCGAATGGATGAACCGGGAACGACCGTTTGGATTTGATATTAAGAAAATACGAAGTATATATATACGATATACTTTATATGCGATCCTCTTATTTTGTATATATTTCTTCGGAAATAACGCTTCTAGCTTTATTTATTTTCAATTCTAGCAAGTATGAAACCAACGCATAAACAAATAAAGAGTATGATAAGATTCCTGTTGTTTCTGGGGATCTTGTTGTTTTTGTTCAATCAGATCACTCCCTATCTCTATCGATTATTGCCTAACGACTACGTACGAACACGACTTATATGGAGTACGTTAAATAATCCGGAAGAGCGTCCGGATCTTGTCATTTTAGGTAATAGCCGCGGTATGAGTGGTGTGAACGGATACAAGTTAGAAGCAGAGTTGCGAGGAAATCCCTGTGTATATAATCTTACCTCTACCGGTCAGAGATTGAGTGAGAGTGCCTTGTATTATTCCTATTTACCATCTTCTGTTCAAGTAGTTGTACAGTGTGTGGATTTAGATCAATTACGTGGCCCGATCGAATTGGATGATCCCAACCGGGTAGCTCTACATATGTATGGATATAAAATGGATGGTTTTACCCGTGAATTACTTCCTGCTTTAGAGAAACCTCTAAGTGAACCGAATTTATACTATAATTATGTGGCTCGAAATTGTTTATTCTCCGGCTTGACTACTTATCTGCGTAATAAGTTGGATGATGATGTTATCCCCGGAATTATAGCCTCTGATTTACGTTATCCAAACTCTACGATGTCTGATAGAAATGAATCTGTCTATAAACGGAAAGTAGAAGAACAGAATGAAGAAAATAAATTCGAGGCATATCAGATTACTCCTGAATGGAAAAGGTTGATAGAGCGTTCTTCCGTTTATTTTAGGGATAGGGGTATTATTTATTGTCTGGTTGTCATGCCGTATAACCCGGATATAACAGCTTTTACAGTAGCGGAGAAACAACGAGCTTTGCGAATGTTTACTCAAATGTTTGATTCTATCCTTATCGTCGACTGTATGGATCTATTGGATACGTCGGATTTTTATGATGCTATCCATCCGAACCGGAAAGGAGCGGAGAAGATAACAGATCAGATCATCCGAGCATTGCGTTCGTCTGGTTTTTCTTTTTAGGATGATATAAACAAGGTTTCTCTATGTATTTCCAGGATAACATACCCAATCCGGTGCTAAGGATAGTGGTAAGAGCCAATGTCAATATAAAGCTATACCGATCAAGTCCGTAATGAATGAATATCTGGATGATCGGGAAATGAATCAAGAAGATACCATACGAGAAATTTCCCATCCGATTGAATACATGTAACCACTTGAATCCATAAGCTACCGTGATAATGATAGAGGCTAGAGCGATAGGCTCGAAAATACTCAGCAACAGATACTCTCTACCCAATAAAAGAAATAGGCTGACAGGGAACAAATATCTCATATATTTTCGAAAAATAGGGAAATAGGCAAGTATGATAATACCAGAACAAAAGTACATCATTTGTCCGGGGAATTGTCTTTTCATGAATTCATAAATAGGGTTGTGTGTCATATCATCTAAATAATTACACGTTGTCGAGTAGATGAAAGATAAGATATAAATAAGAAGTAGGCATACTAATTTGTTATATCTTTTCAGTAACCAATAGATAATGGGTATGGTGATATATAGCATGAATTCAACCTTGATAGTCCATAAAGACCCATTCATCGCTTGTAAAGGATTGGTATCGAATACGCCGGGTAAATCCGACGATAAAAAGTTAAATGTAAGTAAATTACAGATAAGATAGGTGTATAAGCTAGAAGAGGTGAGGTATTCCCTGCAGGATAAGGAAGTAAGGAATAATCCGATTAAGGCACATAATAAAATAGTCAAGCTGTAGGCGGGCATAATACGTTGAATACGTTTACGGAAAAAAATCCGGGTATTAGGCGTACGTAAGAAGCTAAACATAACAAGAAATCCACTAATAATAAAGAAACCTTTCACTCGAAATCCTCCGCTAACAAACCAAAAAGGATCTGTCTCTGTCAGTGTGCTGAAATGGTTGAACATGACAGAATACGCAAGAAAGAAGCGAATAAAATCAAAATTATTCGCTTCTTTTACTTGATTTATTAATCTGGAGTTGAGTAAAACTTTCTCTGATTGATTCATTGTTCTATTTGACTACAATGATTTTTGTTACAACGCTCTCTGAGGCTTCCTCTGTGGAAGCTAGTACAAGATATACGCCTGTCGCTACACGTGATCCGCTTGCGTTCCGGCAATTCCAGATAGCTTGCCCCCCCAAGGATTTAGTTTGATAAATAATATTTCCGTTTAAATCCGTGATTTTTACATTCGAATTATCCATTAATCCTACAATCGTTACTTTATCCATATGTTCGGGACGTACCGGATTAGGATATGCATAGATCTCCGAGTAATCAGATTTACCTTCCGAAGCTTCTCCTTGATAGGAATTTAGTCCTTTATCGGTACCGATAAAAACCTCACCGGTCTTATCGTTTATCTCTATATCGTATATGTTATCGGAAAGGAGCGGGCTATTGGTCGTATTAAATTGATAAACGATTGTCTCATTATCATTATCTAGAACATAGACGCCATTTCCTTTGGTTCCAATCCATTTTCGATTACCTGCGTCTACTTTTAGGGTCGTGACAACAACGTTATCTAAGAAATAAGCGAGATTACCAGTTTCCTCATTGGTATATTTTACCCTTGTACAACGTGTAGCGGCTTTATCCTCAGCGGAAGAGATCCTAGGTTTAGTGAAGTATACGGCTCCCCGATTCGTACCAACCCAGATATATCCATCCTTATCCTCGGCTACGCATGTATAATTACTAGGAGTCAATTCTTTTCCGTCGGTATCAATAAGTGTAGTAAACTCATACGAGGAAACTTCGTCTAAAGACTCGCTATTCGGTATCATTACAAGTTTAGGGGTGTTACGAGGCACATAAATCCATTTGTCGTTCGTGGAGGTTATAAGTATATCGTTTATTGTATAGACTCCTCTAAGTTGTTCGATATCCAAACGATGCCATGCTCCTGCTTTGTCAAGAACAAGTACCGCATGGTTAACCTCTGAGCTTGTCATCCACAAATTTCCATTTTTATCAAAGGCCAGTCCATCTATATAACAATAACCGGACCCATAGCCTCCTGCGGTTTCTTTAAAGGCATTCTTTTCATTGTATGACTGGACGGGAGTTCCATTCTTATATTGGATAACGCCATCACCCATAGAAGAGGCGTATACGATCTCATCATTAGAATCGTCGGTCGTTACGGCTATACTTGTATAGTCTCGTGGATTTCTTGGTAAATTGAGTTTCTTTTGGGCTTCTTTAGGATCGATAAAAGACCATTTGTCATAATCGTATGTAAGAATATAACCTCCTTTGTCGAAGCGCTTACCATTTAGGAGGTCTTTACCTCCTATGATCATATATACTTTATCATTTTTACAAACAATATCGAATGCGCTATTGCTGTAAGGTCCGTCTAAAATGATAGGTTCATTAAGAGCCTCAAAACTATTTGAGCCTTTCCGTTGGATGGAACGTAGCCCTTTGCTTCCTTCCGCTATCCAATATTTGTCTGTTTGATAGGTACTGATATCATTGATACTTAAGTTTATTTGGTCAAACTTTTGTGTATCGGATACGATGAAAACCCTTGAGTTATCTATACATGCTAATTTTTCGCCTATTACTTTCATGTATTTTAGGGTTGAGCTATTTATTATTCGGGAAAGCTCTCCATTGTTTTCATAGAAGATACCTTGCTGACTGACCAAGTAGAACAAGGTATTCTTGAATGAAGCGATAGCTGAGATCGTATGACTATCGGAAAGGTTTGATAATCCATAGGGCTTCCAGTTTGCCTTATCCAGTAGGTTCTCTTTTAATGAGGCGTATATAATCCCCGAAGATACTTCTGCTTTATTGGTTGTAGAGGCATATATATTGCCATTCTGTATGGCACACGATGTTATATTTAAGGAAAGCTTGTAGGTATCCTTTATTTCCTTTTTGGCCATATTGACCACGACGATACCAAATGCTGTCGATAAATAGGCATATTCATCATGTACCAATACTGAATTGATTTGTTTGTCTCTTATGGACGTACTGGTCGACAGATAAGGTAGATTTGTCGCCACTCCTCCCTCAAGTATATCTATATTTGAATTATCATAGATAATAAGGAGTGATTTTGTTTGTTTATTATAGCGGATCAAAGAAATCGTATTATCATTTAATCCGTTTCCTTTATAATATTGCTTAATACTATTATCATCTTTTCCATACGTATAAAGAGATCCTTCCGCTACCACAAATACTTGGTCGTTCGATTCCTCTACGCTGTTTGTGTTATTGTAAGAAAGATACGTTTTCCATCCGGTTGTATTAAAATTAGCGGCTAATACAGTGAATGAAAAAAATGAAAATAGAATGATAGTAAGTATATGTCTCATATTAACAATTGTAATCAGATAAAAATGATGTTAACTTCATGACGGCTTTCGCACGATGGCTGATCTGGTTTTTTGTATCGTTACCCATCTCGGCGAAAGTTTGTGTATAGGTATCAGGCATGAATATAGGATCGTATCCAAATCCGCTATCTCCGCGTTTTTCGGTAGTGATAGAGCCATTCACGATACCGTCGAAGGTATATTCTTTTCCGTCAAGGACTAGAGCTATGACCGTGCGGAAACGTGCTTTTCTGTTTTCTTTATGATTCATTTCGGACAACAGCTTGTTCATATTAGCTTCCGAGTCGTGCTCTGTTCCTGCGTAACGAGCCGAATAGACTCCCGGAGCATTATTCAATACCTCGACTTCTAATCCCGTGTCGTCAGCGAAACAATCATATCCGAATTTCTCCTTGATATAGCGGGCTTTTAGCAAAGCATTTCCCTCTAAGGTATCTGCCGTCTCGGGGATATCGTCATGGCAATCTATATCGGATAAACTTATGATTTCCGCGTATCCGGCGGTTATCTTGCGGACCTCGTCCAGTTTGTGTTGATTATTTGTCGCGAATACAAGTTTCATATTTCGTAATCTATTAAATAAGAAAGCATTTCTATACGGTAGATATATAACGTATGGAAATGCTTTAAATTGTTTGTATATTCTTTTTTAAGTCTTTATCTGATCGAACCCCTCACCATATACCCCTCGGACAATGCTTTGGGAGATGAACGCTTGGTGGTCTATCCGTTTCACGATCCGGAAGATGGAGACGGATTCGGATTTCTTGGCGAGTAGTACGACTACTTTGACGGGTTTGCGGGAATAACCGCCCTCACCGTCTAGTATCGTGCAGCCACGGCCTAACTCATGGATGATACGATCTGCTATCTCGTCGTACTTCTGGGAGAAGATGAGGAATTGTACGGATTGGCGGTTACCGTTCAATACCATGTCGAGAACGTAATTGCTTATGACCATCTCCACGAAACCGAAAACGATCTTGTCCACGTTATGGAACAGGAAGAAAGAGGAACTGATGATGAAGAAATCGCAAAACAGAAGGATACGTCCGATCGATATATTCTTATATTTATTGATTACCGCACCGATAATATCCGTACCTCCGGTACTACCGTTCGCCGAGAATACCAATCCTAGTCCGGCACCACACATAAACGCTCCGATTATGATAGCCATAAACGGCTGGTCGTGCAGTATAGGTTGTCCTTTCAGCAGCCACTCAAAGAGAGAGAGAGAAGCCGAGAGTGAGAAAACTCCGAAAATAGTTTTTATTAAGAATTTTAGACCAAGGATCTTTAAGGCTACCACCAACAAGGCTACGTTGATGACAAAATAAGATACGGATACCGGGATCAATCCATTGGAGGCAAAGAAGATCAACGCGCAGATACCACTTACCCCACCTGTCACGATCTCGTTGGAAAGGATAAAGGCGTTGAATCCGAATCCGTATAATAGAGTTCCGAACAGGATCATTAGATAATCCTGTACGGAAAAATAGATTTTTGTGAGTTTTAAGTTCATCCCACTACGATATTAACGATTTTGCCGGGAACGACAATTACCTTCTTAACGGTCTTGCCTTCCATCCACTTCGCTGAGTTCTCATGATTCAAAGCCGCTTTCTCGGCGTCCTCCTTAGAAATATCCGCCGGTAGCTCTAGGTTGTAGCGAGCTTTACCATTGAATGAGATCGCGTAAACAACGGATTTCTCCTTGAGATATTCTTCGTTGTGTTTCGGCCACCGGGCATCGCAGATGGTCGTATCATGTCCTAATTGATGCCATAGCTCTTCCGCTATATGAGGAGCGAACGGAGCCAATAAAGTGATCAGCGGCTCCAAGATGGCGCGCTTGCTGCATTTTAAGCTCGTTAACTCGTTCACGCAAATCATGAAGGCGCTAATGGACGTGTTGTATGAGAAATGCTCGATGTCGAACGTTACTTTCTTGATCAGCTTATGCAAGGATTTCAATTCGTCGGCCGTAGGCTCGGCATCGGTAACTTGCAGGGTATCCGTATTGCCGAAGAACAAACCCCAAAGCTTCTTTAAGAAACGGTGTACGCCATCGATACCGTTCGTATCCCAAGGCTTGGATTGCTCCAACGGGCCTAGGAACATCTCGTACAAACGTAGGGTATCGGCACCATATTTCTCAACGATCATATCCGGGTTCACTACGTTGAACATGGATTTGGACATCTTCTCGACCGCCCATCCGCAGATATATTTACCATCTTCCAATACGAACTCCGCGTCGTTGTATTCCGGACGCCAGTTCTTGAAAGCCTCTATATCCAACAGATCGTTAGATACGATATTTACGTCTACATGGATAGGGGTGACCTCGTATTGGTCTTTCAAGTTCAAGGAAACGAATTTATTGGTTCCGTTGATGCGGTACACGAAGTTCGAGCGTCCTTGGATCATACCTTGGTTGATCAATTTCTTGAACGGCTCTTCCTCGCAAACGATACCCAAGTCGAATAAGAACTTATTCCAGAAACGGCTGTAGATCAAGTGGCCGGTAGCGTGTTCCGTACCACCGATATATAAATCCACGTTTCTCCAATATTCATCCACGTCTTTAGCTACCAAGGCTTTATCATTATGCGGGTCCATATAGCGCAAATAATAAGCGGAAGAACCGGCGAAGCCCGGCATCGTACAAAGCTCCAGCGGGAAGATCGTCTGGTTATCGATCTTTGATACCTCGGTGACTTTTTGGTTTACCGTGTCCCAAGCCCATTTAACGGCGTGTCCTAATGGAGGCTCGCCCGTCTCGGTAGGCAAGAATTTATCTACTTCCGGCAGCAACAGGGGCAGACATTCTTCCGGCAACATCTGAGGCATGCCATCGGCGTCGTAATATACCGGGAACGGTTCGCCCCAATAACGCTGGCGGCTGAAAATAGCGTCGCGCAAGCGGTAGTTTATCTTCACACGTCCCAGATCGTGATCTTTTACGTATTTCTTGGTAGCGGCTATCGCTTCCTTGATCGTCAGTCCGTTCAAGGAAAGATCGCAATAAGGAGTAACGCCGGCTCTCGGAGAATTGCATACGATACCTTCCTTGGCATCGAAACTTTCCTCGCTTACGTCGCAACCTTCCACCAAGGGGCGGATTTCCAGTCCGAAATGCTTCGCGAAAGCGTAGTCGCGGCTATCGTGCGCCGGAACCGCCATAATTGCTCCCGTACCGTAGCCGGCCAATACATAGTCGCTGATCCAGATGGGAACCGCCTCGCCCGTAAACGGGTTAATAGCGTAGGAACCACTGAATACACCGGTTACCTGACGGTCGGCGATGCGCTCGCGCTCGGTACGTTTCTTGGTGCGATCTAGGTAAGCGTCTACTTCCGCTTTTTGGTCTGCCGTAGTTAATTGTTGAACCAATTCGCTTTCCGGGGCTAATACCATGAAGGTTACACCAAACATCGTATCGGCACGGGTCGTAAAGATCGTGAATTCCCTGTCGCTGTCTTTTACCTTGAAGCGAACCTCGGCACCTTCGCTGCGTCCGATCCAGTTCTTTTGGGTCTCTTTCAAGGAATCCGTCCAGTCGATCGTATCCAATCCGTCCAACAGGCGTTGCGCGTAAGCGGATACACGTAAGCACCATTGGCGCATGATCTTTTGTTCTACCGGATAGCCTCCACGCTCGGAAACACCGTTCACGACCTCATCATTCGCTAATACGGTACCCAAGGCGGCACACCAGTTTACCATGGTCTCGCCACGATAAGCGATCCGGTAGTTGAGTAATATCTCTTGTTTTTCTTTATCGCTCTTGGCTTTCCATTCCTCGGCGGTGAAACTAAGTTCCTCTCCGCAAGCTACGTTCAGACCTTCCGTACCACTGGTCTCGAAAGCCTGTATCAACTCGCTGATCGGGCGGGCTTGCTTCTCGTCGTTGCAGTAGTAGCTGTTGAACATCCGGATGAAGGCCCATTGCGTCCATTTGTAATATTCGGGATCGCAGGTACGGATCTCACGGCTCCAATCGTAGCAGAAACCGATCTTTTCCAATTGCTCCCGATAACGGGCTATATTATTCTTTGTCGTGATCTCCGGATGTTGTCCGGTTTGGATGGCGTATTGCTCGGCGGGTAGTCCGTAAGCGTCGTAACCCATCGGGTGCAATACGTTGAAACCTTGCAAACGTTTGAAACGCGAATAGATATCAGAAGCTATATAACCGAGCGGGTGGCCAACGTGTAATCCCGCACCGGAAGGATAGGGGAACATGTCCAATACATAGTATTTAGGCTTATTCGTGTCTTTTTCGACTTTATAAACCTTTTCGGCAATCCAGTAGTCGTGCCACTTCTTCTCAATCTCTCTGAAATTGTACTCCATGATCGTTTATCGTTTTTGTATCGTTTTCTATTTAAGGCCACAAAGTTAGTGAATTTATTTATTTTATATGAGTTATTTACATGAACTGTTTATTTCACGTAACCAATCCGGGGGCGAGATTGATTCTCGGTTCTTTTCGCTTGTAACTCAGCGAGTGACAGATTGATTAGCTCAAGTTGCGTACGGGTATCTTCGTTGATGTCGTTGTAATCGGCAAATGCTTCTTCGATATACGCTTTGAGTTCCTTTACTTCTTGTTGGAGTTCAAGCAAAGGGGAGGAAGAACTTATTATTTGTCGTATGCCGACGAAAGCACGCATGATAGAGATATTGACTTTAATGGCTGTATCGGATCTGAGTACAGAAGAAAGCATTGCTATACCTTGCTCCGTGAAAGCGAATGGAGCATATTGGTTACCTCCTTTCTTTGAGATGCCAATTTGGCATACCATATTGTTTTTCAAGTTGTTAAATTCTTGAATTGTTAATGTGAACATAAAATCATCAGGAAAGCGTTCTATGTTTCGTCTGACCGCACGTTTCAGTTGGGCGGTTTCTGTTCCATACATTTCCGCCAGATCAAAATCCAGCATGACTTTTTGCCCTCTGATCTCATAAATCTTGTTTTGTATCGCTTGTAATTCCATAGTATAAGAACTTATTAGTTTACTTTATTTGATATAACCAATTTTAGGCCTTTTAGCATTGTTCTTTTTCTTTGTAGCCAGTTCGGAAAGAGCTATGTAAATATCATCCAAAGACTTTTGGGTGTCTTCACTGAGATCATTGATAGCGCAAAGGGTTTCCTCATTAGCCATTTCAAGAGATTTGATACGTTCTTGTAGCTCTTTAATTTCGATGGAACTAGTGGTAGCTTGTAAGGTATAATTCCGGATAGCGACAAAGGCTCTCATAATGTTTCTGTTGATTTCGATCGCAATGTCTGAGTTCAGCACACTACTTAGCATTGCGACTCCTAGTTCCGTGAAAGCGAATGGCATATATTTAAAGTTATTACCTCTACCTTTATTCAAGGTCACAAATTGTGATCTTGAAAGTTCCTCCTTGGTCAATTCAAACATAAAATCATTTCCCTCGAATCGTTTAGGATTACGCCTGACTGCCTGTTTAAGTACCCTTGTCTCTATTCCATACATTTCCGCCAGATCAAAATCCAGCATGACTTTTTGCCCTCTGATCTCGTGAATCTTGTTTTGTATCGTTTGTAATTCCATAGTAAAGATTTTAGTTTAATATTATGTTCGCAAAGGTTTGTAAAATAATTGAGATAAGCAATAAGCTAGTTGGATATTAATGATTGGTTGCATTTGTAAGTTGTACAATGAGTTATTGCTGATCCGGCTTATTGTCTATTTTTTATGTGTTCTTATTTTCCTTATAAGATTTCCGGGAAAAACACGTACGTGATTTATGAAAAACACGTACGACTTTTCGGAAAAACATGTACGTGTTTTCCGGAAAACATGATGATGTTTTTATATCACTGATATTCATGTATATATAACTTGATACCTTTGCATGGACTTATTGTGTGTTTTTTCTTCTTGTATTTGTTATTTTGTTGTTCTATCGTTTGTTTATGAATTAAAAATATTTAATTTTGCTTATCTATAATAAAGGATGAAGTCATTTATATATATACTATTAACTTCCTTGACTTTCCTTGTGGTAGGATGCCAAAATGAATCTGAGGAAATCCGTTTGATCAATCAGGCGGAACGCCTGTTTGATGCCTATCCGGATAGCGTAATCACTACATTGGATTCCATTCCGCTCCCGGAAGAGATGAGTCCCCGTCTGATAGCCCGTTGGTGTATGTTGTACGCACGTGCCGCCGATAAAATAGAGGACGAAATGCCTTATACGAACCAGCTTGAGATCGCCTTGAAATACTATCAAAAGAAAAAGATGCGGGAAGAGGAGGCTGAGATCGGCCTTTATCTGGGGCGTTCGTATGTGGAGGATAAGGAGTACGAGAAGGCAATGAGGGCTTACTCCGATGCGCTGGAGGTAGCGTTGGCGATTAAGAACTATAATCGTGCCGGGTATATTTGTAGTTATATGGGGGATTTGTATGAACTGGATGATCGTTATGTGTTAGCTGCAAAAAAATATAAGGAGAGCGGACGGTATTTTCGATTGGCCGGTAATATGAAAAGCTATGTGCGTTCGTTTGTGAATGAGGGAAGGAGTTATATGGATGTTGATTCTAATTATTTAGCTTTAACTATATTGAAGCGAGCAGAAGTGATAATAGATTCCTTGAGAGTAGATGAGGTTAGAAATTATGTATACAATGGTCTAGGTAATATATTTAATGTTTTGGAAAAATATGATTTAGCTGAAAAATATTTATTGAAGAGCATAAAAGAGGATTCGAGTGATACTGCTTCGGATTATTTGACCTTATCAGATCTTGAGCAAAAGCGTGGAAATTTAGAACAAGCGGAAAATTATCTTCAAAAGGCTAATAGTGTATCCATAGATAATGATTTTGTACCGGCTACTATTGCTTATCATTATTATAAAATAAATAAAGAAAGAGATGATTATAAAAGAGCTTTGTCTTTTTATGAAGAATATGTAGCAGCAGAGGATTCCCTTATGAATATAAGTAAATCTGTCGATATATATGATACAGAACAAAAATATGAACATTTGAAATTGCATAATGAAAATATAAGATTACTATTAAAGGGGCAAAGGAATTATACTTTTATATTGATATTGTTATTTTTATGTGCTTTACTCATTATTGTCTATTTAGCTACGATAAGAAGAAAGAATCGTTCACTTTTAAAACAACAAGAAAAAATTAATACTTTGAATCAAAGCATATATCAATTATATGCAGAACTTCGGAGAAAGAGTGATGAACTAATCCAATTGCAAAATACTCAGTATTCTTCGGTGAAAATGCAAGTGGAATATGAAAATGTACAGAAAGAGGTAGATAGCTTGAGATCTCGATTATTCGAATTAAGAGAATCTAAAATTCTCAATAGTAATTTAGCTAAAAAAATAAAGAAAATATCTCAAACTGTGCAGCCTAATCATTCTGAAGCACCCGTTTCCGAAAAAATGTGGATTGATATTGAAGTTTTGATGATGGAAGTTTACCCTAGTGTTATAAAGGTACTGAAGGATGCAGGCTTGTCACCATCGGAGATGCATCTTTGTTTCCTTACATTATTTAAACTTGATTCAACAGCTATATCTATCCTTTTAAATATTATTCCTACTTCCGTCGATCGTACACGTTTGCGAGTACGAAAGAAATTAAATTGGGAAGGTAAACAAGGATTGTATGAATCTCTTGTTAATATTTAGTATGTAATAAACCTTCATTTAAGGGGCTCTACGATTGTTTGTCTATGTATTTGTTTTTATAGTATTTGATTGTCAAGTGTTTACGTTTTTTTCTTTGTCTATGTGGATTACATAATTTAACCCCTTTAGATCATATATAATCTCTAGATTTGCAACCGAAACATAACAAAAAAAGAGAGATTATGAAAAATGTAAAATGGCTACTAACAGTGTTGTTTATTTTTTCAATTTGTATTCCATCTTTTGCAGGTCATGTGCCTTTACATGGTCATCTTAAGAAAAAACAGCGATCTGTAAATTTGGATGTACCTATAAAAGCAGACATAGATGAAACTTCAAAAGTTTTGTCTTTGGAGTTTTTAGAATATATAGGAGAGGTACGAGTATCTGTTGTGGATGCGAATGGAAATATCGTTTATGAGGAGATAGTGGATACACAAGATGTTTCTTCTAGTATTATCTCATTAGATGAATGTACTTCTGGATCTTATGGACTTTATATATCAGATTCAGAAAACTACGCAGAAGGTTTTTTTAATTTATAAATAATTCAAATTTTAGAAGTATGGACAAAAAGACAGTGCTTTTAGCATCTGCATGTACTTTATTGATGATATCATGTAGTAATGATGCGGAATTGATTAATGTTGCTGAAACGACAGGATTACAAACAAAGGCTTTTGTTGGTGAAGCAGATTTCCAAATTGTAGATTATGCGGGAGATAAATGTATTCAGTTCAAGAATGATTCCGTCTTTAATGCGATGCTTTGGGAGATGAATGATATGTCAGAAGAAGAGAGAAATAATATTTTCTCGGGGGCAGGTTTCGTAAGTCAATGGCAACTTATGCAAGAAGCAGATCAAGAACAGGAGCTTATTGTAGACAATTATGAGAAAGATCTTAGCCAACCTTGGCCTGCTCATCAAATCAAAGAATTCAAACAAAAATATGATGATGTTTTCATGTTTGAACCTTATGATTCTACAGATTTTATTGCGCATTATAAATTAAAAGGTTCTACATATAGTTCTTTTGTGAATAGAAGGGGGGTGTTTTTGATAGGAGATAGTGTAGCACATGCTCCTGTATATAAGGCTTTAGAGGAATATTTCGGATCAGGGATATCATTGTATGGTAATAATGAAGCTACAAATGAAAAGAATGATATAAACCTAGCTGAAAGTAAATATCAAATACCAGGTGGTGATTATGTAAAGGTTCGAGCTATTCCAAGATTTATAGAGTTACAAACTATTGAAAATAAAAATTATTTGTCATTGGGCTTTGATTATCTTAGTCAAAAAAAGAAAGTTTTATGGAAAAAACACCGTACAATGATTATACTACGTCTTACAGCTTCAGGGTCAGGAAGTGGTTTTGAAGTATATAATGTTTCAATTAAAAATTATCAGAATAAAAATGGGGTAACAATTCTTTTACATACAGATGTATATAATAAACTTTTAGCTAAGGATCAAGGAGGTATGTTAGGGCATGTTGGTGAAAATCCAAGAAACTCAGTTACAATCGTAACTCCTCCTCGATTTGAGTTTTCTGGACGAATGGAAATTTGGTCAGATGAAATGCCTGAAAGTAATAAAGGGACTGCAAAAATAAGTTTAAAAGAAGACTGGTGATAATTTATGAAAAAAATTTTATTTTTACTGTTATTGGTTTCTACTTCTACTTTCGCCCAAATTGAGCATGGCTTATTAGTAGGTGCCGGTGTTGGATTTCCTTTACAAGATAGTTGGAAACGAACTACTTGGGGTGATGAATCAAATTGGTCTTATCGGCACGATTATAAGTTAAATAGTATGATCGGTTATCGCTTTCGATTCCTTCCGGAACAGAAATTCTTTTATGATTTGGATATTACGATGGGATTTCAGAAGATGGAAACGACGAAGTATTTTCCTTATTATGAAAGTATAGAGGATGGTATATATGTTTCTAAGAAAGCTGATGTTTTCGATGAGTTTGTGATGCCTATCTCCGTAGCCGCTAGTTGGAATTGGCGTTTTACCAAGAAATTCCATTTAGGTGTCGGTATCGCTCCTACGCTTTATGTACAGCCACAAGCCGTGTTTGACCTGTCCGTGATGGCGAAGGTGGGATATCGTTTAAGCAAGCATTGTGAGTTCGGCCTTTCTTATCAGTATGGCTGTTTCAATACCTTGAAGCATTTCAATAACGGACCGGCTAATGGCCGTCGTGGACATCTTTCGGATTTGATGCTCTCTGTATATGTTCCTTTTGTTTTGAAATGATAGAATAATAAAGTATAGAAACACATAATGTTTTATTTGGAACCAAAACAAAGATGAATAACTGCCTATAAGAAAAGAGTACGTGAAAAGAGCCATGTGTAGAGAGATAATTCTATGCATGGCTTTTGCTTGTATAATGTATATAGATTCTCAAGAATTATTGAGGCATTTTTTGTTTGCGATATTGTCTCTCTCGTGATTAAGAACTATCTTTGACAAACTATCCAATAGTGGATGCCGAATCAAAATCAATTGACTATGAAAACAAAAAAATTGAAATTCTTCGTAAATTTGTGGTTCTTTAAGCATATCTTATAGTAAGGATCGAATATGAAAATGAGTGAAAAGGAGGTTGATACATCAAATGAACTACGGGTCTTGTCCCTGTTCTCTGGATGTGGGGGCATGGATTTAGGATTCGAGGGGGATTTTATATGTCATCGTAAGTCTATATCTCCTCAAAGTACGTGGGTTCAAGAGGTTATCGATGAACACTGGGTTCGTTTACAGAGGAATCGTTTTCGGACGGTCTTTGCGAATGATATATTGAAAGAGGCACAAATCGCTTGGCTTCAATATATGGATCGATTCGGATATGATAAAAACGTTTATAATACAAAGAGTATCGTAGACTTGGTGAAAGAGCATCGAGCGGGGAAAAAAGTCTTCCCTAAAAATATAGATGTCGTCACGGGAGGTTTTCCTTGCCAGGATTTCAGTGTCTCTGGTAAACGTCTGGGATTTGAGTCGAATAAGGATCATACCGGGAAATTGCGTGAGGACGATGAGGCCTCGGAAGAGACGAGGGGTAAACTTTACTATTGGATGAAGCAGGTGATCGATATTACGAGACCCAAGATATTTATCGCGGAGAACGTGAAGGGACTGGTGAATCTGGGAGACGTGAAAAGTATTATTCAGAGAGACTTCGCCCATGCGGCTGGGGATGGATATATTGTTTTAGATCCTCAAGTTTTACATGCGGGCAATTATGGGGTTCCGGAGTCTAGAGAGCGTGTGATTTTTATCGGGATACGTAAGTCCGCGTTAAAGGTTAAGGCTTTAAGAGCGCTTCAAGAGGAGAAGATACCCAAAGCTTACGATCCTTATCCGAGTCCGACACATGCTTGCACCGTGGAAGATAAGAAACTATTGCCACCGGTGGTTTGTCGGGATGTATTTGTAGGATTGGAGGAACCGGATAGGACAGAAGATCCATCCCAGCGGTATTATTCACAGGCGAAATATATGGGAGCTCATTGTCAAGGTCAAAAGGAGATTGCGCTGGATAATATTGGCCCGACGATTCGTTCCGAGCATCATGGAAATATAGAATACCGTCGTTTATCCCGGGAGCATGGGGGCATTATTACGGAAGAATTAGACGCCGGTTTACAAGAACGTCGCTTAACTCCTCGAGAATGTGCTTTGATACAGACGTTTCCGCCGGATTATACGTTTGTCTCCCATAAAAAGAACAGTACACGTTTTGAGTTAAGTGCCTCAGGCGCTTATAAGGTGATCGGTAACGCGGTTCCTCCAGTATTAGCATATCATATAGCGAATCGCATACAGACTTTATGGCCGTTGTATTTTAAAAAGAGATAATATGGAAGAGGAGAATATTATTACTGTGCGTAATAGAAATCTTCAAAAAGCGGATGAGGCTTTTGCGGATTTTATGTTTATGCTGGAATCATACTTGAATGAAAAAGCAGCTGCTATTCCGGGTACGTATTGCGATTGTAAGAGTAAGGAACTGGAAAATGTAGTAGTGAACGTGATGAAAGAACTTTGCGGTAGAACTCCTTTCCGTGTGGAGGAGATACGCTTGGTTTCCGCCCAATATTTTCCAGATATTATCGCGGAGAAATATTATGGGGTTGAGGTAAAATCTACAAAAGAGAACCATTGGACATCTACGGGAAGTAGCATCGTGGAGTCTACACGTGATAAGAATGTAGAAAATATCTATATGCTCTTCGGCAAACTGGGAGGTAAGACGGCGGAGTTTAAGTGCCGTCCTTATGAGGATTGTCTCTCCGATATAGCTGTTACCCATTCTCCCCGTTATTTGATTAATATGGAATTAACGAAAGAGCAGACTATTTTTAGTAAGATGGGAGTTGCTTATGATCAATTAAGGAATGCTCCGGATTCTATAGAGATCGTTCGAAAATATTATAGGGAAAAAGCCATTAAAGCCAAAAAGAAAGCTATGCCTTGGTGGTTGGGCACTTCCGCTGAGGAAAGTTTGGAGGAGCATACGGATATGAATATAAGCCTGTGGGTGGATAATGGAGAATATGCGGATCCGGAAAGGAATAAGAGACTAAAAGCGGAGATATTTATTTTATTCCCGGAAGTAGTGAGTGGGAATTATGAGAATGCTGCCTTATGGTTATGTACGCGCCGGTCTGTTGTTAATTTTCATATGCGGGACACTTTTTCCGCAGGGGGCCAACAATTGAAACTGAATGATGAACTTCTGCCTTTTCCTTTACCGCATGTGGTTGGTGAGTTGTTAGAATCTGCGACTTTAATAAAGAACTATCTTCTTAATAGTGATGATTTAGACTTAGATATATCGGAATTCCGTCCAGAACTTATGTTGCCTAACCGATATGAGGTCTGGCTTAATGATATTTGGAAACGTATTCATCAACTAAAACCTTATAAAAGGAAAGAGACTATCGAAGAATTGGGCGGTATTTCATTGGCCGAATGGATCGATAGGAAATATACTTTGTCTGTAAAATAAAATATATCTTCTTCTCGATCGTCTCCCTAAGATCATAGATCGTATCAAGAAGCATACCTATCCCGGAAAAATACGCTGTTTTATATCTCCACAAACGGCTTAACGACTTGTATATGGAATTAGTAGGGGATTGAGACGGTTGATTTAGAACTAATAGCGAATCAGAAGGGTTATACAAATACGTAACATTAAAGTTTAAAGCTATGAAGTTTTTTATTGACACGGCGAATCTGGACCAGATCCGGGAAGCGAATGAATTGGGAGTATTGGATGGCGTGACGACTAATCCGTCCTTAATGGCGAAAGAGGGAATCCGGGGGGTGGAAAATCAACGGAAACACTATTTGGAAATTTGCGAGATCGTGGGCGGGGATGTAAGCGCCGAGGTAATCGCTACCGACTTAGAGGGCATGATAAAAGAAGGGGAGGAGTTGGCAGCTTTACATCCTAATATAGTCGTTAAAGTACCTTGTATCGAAGCGGGGATTAAAGCGATAAAATATTTCACCAGAAAAGGCATCCGTACGAATTGTACGCTGGTTTTCTCTGTCGGTCAGGCGTTATTGGCGGCTAAGGCCGGGGCTACGTATGTATCGCCCTTTGTCGGGCGTTTGGATGATATTGCCAGCGACGGGATAGAGCTGGTACGTAAGATCGTGGAAATGTATGATTATTATGATTATGATACCCAAGTTTTAGCGGCTTCTATCCGTAGCACCCAGCATATCATCCAATGCGTGGAGGCCGGGGCGGATGTGGCTACTTGTCCTTTGTCCGCCATTAAAGGCTTATTGAAACACCCGTTAACGGATAGTGGGCTAGCTACTTTTCTAGCGGATTATAAGAAAGTAAACGGATAGAAAAAAAATAGTACCTTTGTGCGGATTAATTCGTAAACGCATTTAAAAGATTACTATCGTGGCAAAAGTTGTGGAAACCCCTTTGATGAAGCAGTATTTCGATATAAAAGCGAAACATCCGGACGCTATCCTTTTATTCCGGGTTGGAGACTTTTACGAGATGTATGGCGAGGACGCCGTGATTGGCGCGGAAATACTGGGTATCGTACAGACCAAACGTGCGAATGGCGTAGGGCAGCATGTTGAGATGGCGGGATTTCCACATCATGCCTTGGATTCTTATCTGCCGAAGTTGGTGCGGGCCGGAAAGCGTGTGGCTATTTGCGACCAGCTGGAAGACCCTAAGTTGACGAAGAAACTGGTGAAGCGGGGTATTACGGAATTGGTGACTCCCGGTGTTTCCATCAATGATAATATACTGAATCATAAAGAGAATAATTTCTTGGCCTCTATCCATTTCGCCAAGGAGGTATGTGGTATTTCTTTCTTGGATATCTCTACCGGCGAGTTCATGACAGCGGAGGGTTCCATCGATTATATCGACAAATTACTCAATAATTTTTCCCCGAAGGAAGTGTTGATCGAACGGGGAAACAAGAAGCGTTTCGAGGAGGCTTTCGGTCCTCGTTTCTTTATCTTTGAGCTGGATGACTGGATCTTTACGACCTCGGCCGCCGAGGATCGCCTGTTGAAGCATTTCGAGACGAAGAACTTGAAGGGTTTTGGCGTACAACACTTGAAATTAGGTATTATCGCTTCCGGGGCGATTCTGTATTATCTGGACCAGACCCAGCATACGCATATTTCCCATATCACCGCTTTATCCCGTATCGAGGAGGATCGATACGTCCGCTTGGATAAGTTTACGGTACGCAGCTTGGAACTGGTGGGTACGATGAACGATGAGGGAACAAGCTTGTTGGACGTGATCGATAAGACGATCTCGCCGATGGGCTCTCGTATGCTTCGCCGGTGGATACTATTCCCGCTAAAGGATGTAAAACCGATCCAAGAACGCCAAGAGGTCGTGGATTATTTCTTCCGTGAACCGGAGACAAAGGAGTTGCTGGATACGCAGTTGGAGCAGATCGGCGATTTGGAACGTATTATCTCCAAGGTGGCTGTCGGCCGTGTATCTCCTCGTGAGGTGGTTCAGCTAAAGGTCGCACTTCGTGCGATCGAGCCGATCAAGGAGGCATGTATGGCGAGCGGGGAACCCAGCTTATGCCGGATCGGGGAGCAATTAAACGCTTGCGCCTTGATCCGCGACCGGATTGAGAAAGAGATTAATAACGATCCCCCTTCGTTGGTCAATAAGGGAGGAATTATAGCGAAGGGTGTCAACGAGGAATTGGATGACTTGCGTGCCATCGCTTATTCCGGCAAGGATTATTTGTTGAAGGTACAGCAGCGCGAGATCGAATTGACGGGTATCCCAAGCTTGAAGATCGCTTTCAACAACGTCTTCGGCTATTATATAGAGGTACGTAATACCCATAAGGATAAAGTCCCGGCGAATTGGATCCGTAAACAGACCTTGGTGAACGCCGAGCGCTATATTACCGAGGAGTTGAAGGAATACGAGGAGAAGATATTAGGGGCGGAAGAAAAGATCCTTGCTCTGGAGACCCGCCTTTTCAATGAGCTGGTATTGGCCTTGACGGAGTATATTCCGCCTATCCAGATGAACGCGAACTTGATCGGGCGTATCGATTGCCTTTTATCTTTCGCCAAGGCCGCGGAGGCGAATAAGTATATCCGTCCGATCGTGAGTGATTCCGACAAGATCGACATAAAGGGAGGTCGCCACCCGGTAATCGAGAAACAACTGCCCTTGGGAGAACCTTATATCGCCAATGATGTCTATCTGGATGACGAGAAACAACAGATCATCATTATCACGGGTCCGAATATGGCCGGTAAGTCTGCCTTATTGCGTCAGACAGCCTTGATTACGCTCATGGCGCAAATCGGTTGTTTTGTTCCGGCCGAGAGCGCCCATATCGGTATCGTGGATAAGATATTTACCCGTGTAGGCGCCTCGGATAATATCTCGGTGGGTGAGTCTACTTTTATGGTAGAGATGAATGAGGCCTCCGATATATTAAATAATATGACTTCCCGGAGCTTGGTGCTTTTCGACGAGTTAGGGCGGGGTACCAGTACCTACGATGGCATATCGATCGCTTGGGCGATCGTGGAATATATTCATGAGCACCCGAATGCGAAGGCGAAGACGCTGTTCGCTACCCATTACCACGAGCTGAACGAGATGGAGCGTGCCTTTAAGCGGATCAAGAATTATAACGTATCGGTCAAGGAAGTAGGGAATAAGGTGATATTCTTGCGTAAGTTGATACCGGGAGGAAGCGAGCATAGCTTTGGTATCCACGTGGCGAAAATGGCCGGTATGCCTAAAAGTATCGTGAAGCGTTCGAATGAGATCTTGAAGCAGTTGGAGTCCGAGAATCGTCAGGAAGGCATCGGGGGTAAGCCTGTAAAAGCGATCGCGTCTGCCGCCGAGGGGTATCAGCTGAGTTTCTTCCAGTTGGATGATCCGGTGTTGAGCCAAGTACGGGATGAGATCAAGAACTTGGACGTGAATAATCTTACCCCCTTGGAAGCCTTGAACAAACTGAGTGAGATTAAGCGGATTATTACGGGGAAATAATCCGCTTGATCGTATTACCGATGATTGGTAATCATTTACTTTTTAGGTCTCACCAACACTACCACCCGGTTGTCATCCTCTTCCAATGTCGCGGCCACCTCTTTTAGTTTGCCTTTCAGCTTTCCCCTTTTATAGTCCTGGCAAAGATCGGAAGCATTGATGGTAGAACACAATTCGCCTTTTGAATTGATGGGAGGAAATGTCACCATATAGATTTCTTTCTTATAAGAATAATCATCGTTGTATGTGATATAGTTGAAAAATTTCTTTTCTTGCGTATCGTATGCGAAGTACTTTCTCGGGAAACCTTCTCCTGTGTTAAAATCATATATATTCGTTACGCTTTCCATGAAATAATAACGATCGGAAATCAATCTTAAGACGACGAAAACGCCCGGGTCCATGGTGTGGATAGGGGGTGTTCGTGCGATAAGCGGGCGCAAACTGTAATCAGGCATTAAGGTGTAGACCGTATCTGCAGAGGCCTCAAATAGAATCCAATTACCGTTAAAAGGAATTATACTGTTATACGGACCTGGTCCAGCTGCTCTTGTTTCTCCTTTATCATAAAGTCTTTCAACGATATGGAATAATTGCTTCTCTTTATATGGAACCGTGATTTCTTTCGTTATACTTCCATCTTGCTTCGACACAAGCAAGAACGGTACCTCAAAATTAAACTTATCATAGCAAATCAAGTTGTCCTTGTCATAATCAAGCATTTCCACGTAAAACGAACTTTTCTCGCTTCTTTGATTCAGACTTCGTTTGAAATTTCCTTCCAAATCATAGACCCTTATCTTTTTCGCATGAAAATCATTTACGAAAATCTCTTCGTTTTCTTCATCTAACGAAACCGATCTCATAAACACGTATTCTTCTCCACCTTGTCCCTTGCGATTTATTTTGCGAATAGCTTTTCCGTTCCGGCCATATACGAAAATATTGCCATCATCGTAAAAGTTTGTCACGATTATGTATTTCTCGCCAACCGCCTGCACGCATGCCCGATTGATAAACTCATCGTTTGTTTCCAGCGGAATATACTCCACATCCATGAAGTCTTGAAGGACCAACTCTTTTTTGGTTGAATAACTATCGTTTACATCCACGGTTATAAGACCATCGGTCGATGAATGGTCGCCTCCACATCCAGCCATTACAAACAGGATGATTATCCCTGTAAAAATGAATCTTTTCATACGCGTATGATTTTTGTTTAACTTATGGTGGTGAAGATACTATAAAAAGCCGATGGTTTTCACGAAATTATCCTATTATTTGTTGATCTCACTGGTAATTTCCTGCACATCTTGGAGCGTAAAACGCCCTAACAATTGCATGACGCTGAAGCTCCCGTCGTCCATGTCGGCTATCATGATCAACTCCTGTATCAGTTCTCCTTGTTGCTTGACGTAGAAATTGGCTTTGGTCTTTCCATCTTTTACTCGCATGAGTTCTTCATGATCCTTTCCGATCAAGGCTTTGAACTCACCTCGCATTCGTTCCCTTAAATCCGCTTTTTGGGTGGTGAGTATTTGCAGGGATTCTATTTTCCCTTTCAGGTTGGCAAGGTTGAGTCCGGCGGTTTCCATGACCGGCATCATCTGAAACATCTTCTTGGAGATATATACGGAAGTAACATCGTCCATATCCGCATATTTGTCGAAAAGCTTGTTCTGGGCAAAACAGATATTCACGCAGCAGAGAAGCAGTATTGTATATAGTTGTTTGAGTCTCATTGTATTAATCATTTAAATGTTTATTTACGATCTTGTTTATTTTTGTGATCTCTTGACTGGCTTCATTGACCTGCCCGAGACCTTTGTTTAAATTCCTAGACATGAACGCCAAGGCATTTTGGGCTACGACAGCTGCCTCTTCAGGATCGGTAAAGGTATCGGCCATAACGGGAGCCGGACGATTTGTCTCCGTGAAGATGAGGAATAGGGCGCCAAGAATAGCGGCGGCGATTCCGCTTATCCAATAGAAGGAACGTCTTCGTGAGACTCGGGGAGATATCTCTTCTTGGGCTAGGAAGTCGATTTGTCGTTCCAGCCTTTCGGAAAGTCCCTCCGGTAAGGCTAAATCCTCTTGGAGTGCCTTGTTTATTAGTTCATCTATCTTTTTATCATCCATGACAACTTGCTTTTTCTAGTTTCTCCCGGATCAATTTGCGTGCCCGGGAAAGTAATGTTCTTATATTAGAGGAGCTAAGCCCTGTAATCTGTTCAATGTCCTCATAGGAACAATCCTCAATACCACGCAGGCGGATTACCTGCCTCTGGTTCTCGGGGAGCTGTTCTATCAGTTCTTGTATACGCCGGATATCCTCTTTTTCTTCCAATTCCTTTTCCGGCGAGGAGTCGGTCGTTAATAGAACGGTCTCCAATGTCTCTTCGTTGTCTCTTCGGCTTGCTTTGGGCGAGCGCAGGAAATCCAGACAAAGATTTTTGACCAATGTTATGGAAAATGCTTCCGGATTCTGGATATCTCCCAGCTCATCCCTTTTATTCCATAATTTGCAATAGGCATCTTGAAGTATGTCTTCCGCATCCGCTTTATTGTCTAATAAGGCATAAGCGATCCGATAGAGTTTAGGATGAAAGAGTAGGAACCGTTGTTTAAAAACATCAACGTCCATTAGTATCGCCCTTAATGATTTCCAGTTTTGTGCTCATTGATTACCCGGTCTAGATCGGACGGGCTGATCTTTCCTTTGATACGGATTAACGCATTGTCGCTTCCTGTCGTGAATATGACCAGTTCACGGATCATATCCTCTTTTATTTTGACAAGAACTTTCGTGCGACTGTCCCTTTCATTTGCCGTGACCATCGTCTCGTAATCAGAATCTCTCAGGTTCCGTATGGCGGTAGACAGTCGGTCTTTCACCTCTTGGGCACAATTATCAAATTCAAGGATCTCTATACCGTTTACTCCCATTGTCTCGGTGAACAGGCTGGCTAGCTTCATCGTTATGTTTCCGATATTTACGGAAGTAACATCGCTTTCACCCCGGAAAGCATTGAATAATTGATCCATCTTCTGCTGCCCGTATCCTACTTGGCTGATAAGGAGGATGGCCAGTAACGCTAGTAATCTTTTCATTGTAATTGACTTTTTCGTTAATACTATGTTTTTGGATCGCCCTTCGTCCGTGCGCCTTAGAGTGGGGGCTTTCACAAAGAAGACGGGATAAGGGATTTGTTTGTTACAAAAATAGGCAAAAAAGATTAGAGTCCGGGCGTATTTATTCTCGATAGGCTTTACGGTAAGAATGAAAAGTTCCATAGATTAGTACTCTTATTTTATATACTGATTATTTTTTCTTCAGTTTAGGTGTCCATATATAGGCGACGGAATCGTGTAACCTGATATCTTTACCATCGAAATATAACTTATAGGAATATTTATATCCTTTATTCCAGCAGGTGCCTTCCGGAATGATGTATTTGTAAGTTCTTCCATTGATAGTAAAGATCGCCTCAACTTCTTTTTCCCGGATAGGAGAGTAGGTAGGGACTATACGGATATTTTGCTCCTCCGCTTTCGCGTGTCGTAAAGTTACGGATGGATCTATTGTAAGTAAAGTGGCTTTATATGCCCCGGGAGTTCCTTTGATATTTCCGGTTACGATATCCATTGTCCCGGTATATTGCAAGGTATTACCTCCCGCACGGTTACCGATTTGTATGGAGGTTAGTTTGAATAGCCCGTTAATGTTCGAATCTTGATATATTTCGAATGAGAGAAGCGATAATGCGTAATTCATGGAGAGTTTCGCTAGCGGAGATTTACGGTTGACCTCTTTTTGGCCTTGCGAGAGCCTCCCATATTTATAAGAGGGGGTTTCTGCCGCGATTGGGGATATTTTGATCGGTATGGAGGTAGGATCTAACGGTATTTGTACTTTATAAGGTGAGTAAGCGTAGATTATGACCGGTCGATTAGATCTAAGGAATACCTGCGGTGTTTGTTTCCATTTTAAAGAACCTTTTGATGAGCCTACAGCCTTTGATTTTACGTTTTTATAAAGAGATGCGCCTTTATATAAACTGTCTTGATTACCATAGGTTATAAATAATCCTATTTCGGACCCTTCGGGCAGAATTTCGGTGAATACTGAAGAACCTGCCGTATAGGACCGGGTGGTCATTTCAAGAACTGACTTTCGTGCGGTTGATTTCTCTTTGGACATCCACTGCTGATTTTCATGACATCCGGTAAAGATGATTAACAAGATCGTAATTAATAATAATTTGTTCATTTTGTCTAATGTTTTAATGGAACCTTTCAAACAATAAACATTTGAGCCAATATAGTTTATTATTCTATTACTATTAATTATTATTCCTGTTATAAAATGATATTTTTATATATTATATAGTAACGATTGTTTTATCCTCTTAATACGCAAAGTAACCTGCTTTATTGTATACTATAATAATCAATATATCCAAGAGATATAAAGTTATTATTAAACGGGTCTCGTCCTTGTAATAGTCAAATAGAAGAGTGTTTTTGGCGATAAGTTGAGAGGGAATGATAACCCTTGAATGTAAAAGGGTATTTGGACGAGACCCGTTGTTTCTCTTATTGAGAGAATATATAGAGTCGGCTGAATGAAAAACACATCGTACGGGTAGTGACCCCGATGGTCTAATTCGCCGGAATGATAGAGCCAATTGTTATTTTCAGTGTAGTTGCCGGTGGCAAACGGATCAAAGCTTGCCACGGCATTACACCTTAATAACCACAACATAAAAAACTTACATGATATTGCCAATCAATCCTTCGTCGTTACCCGGTAACCAGTCTGTGATAGAGACGTCTCGCAATTGTAACGACCTTCCGTTAAAGCTTAGCTTATATAAATATTTTTTCCCTTTTTCCCATTGGGTGTTAGCGGGTATGTCAAATTTGTAGGTTTCTCCGTTGATCGTGAATAAGGTCTCCACGTCTCCGGTTCCGATCGTGCCGGAAGGTGGAATTACCATGAGCCGCATAGGATCACAATATTTCTCGTTGATGAGGGTAACCGGATTCGTCAAGGATAATACCGTGGATGCGGACGTGCTACGGGCGGTAGAACCGATGATATCGCCCGTCGTGATATCGAGGGTTCCTTCGCTGACTAAAGTTGTTCCACCGGGCTTATTTCCTACTTGAACGGAACTTATAATAAAGGCACCTGTCTTGCCTTTGCTTAGGTTCAACTGGAAAGATATAAGCGATAGGGCATGATTCATGCTGAGTAATACAAGTGGCGAGGTACTGTTGACCGCTTTTTGTCCGATCGCATGGGTTCCATACATATAATCATCGGTCTCCAATGCGTTCGGGGCCAGTTTAACAGGTATCTGCCGGGCGTTAAAATTTATATCTTCTTGATATGGATAATATGCGTATATCGTAGCTTCATTAGAGTCAAGGATCACTTCCGGACTCTGTTGCCACCGGATTTTTCCATTCACTCTATAAGCTTTTACGCTTACGTTTTTATAAGTGGATATGCCATTGTATAAATCGTCGACTGTACCGGACGTGATTTGTAGTCCGAGCATAGAGCCTTCTTTAAATTCTTGTATAAAATTGGTGGATTTTGTAGTTAGGATACGAGTCGTTATTTGGAGTGGTTTTTCATTCCAGCCGATATTCTCAAGACCTCCGAAGTCTTTGTCGTTGGAGCAACCCCAAAAGCTTAAAATCATACTGGTAAAGAGTACTAAATTTCTCATTATTTTACTTATTTTTGTGTGAAACTTCTGGATGCAAATATCGGGTGGTTAAGGGGAAAGGGAGGTGCATACGGTCTAAAACGTCGGTGAAATCGTATAAAATTAGATCGTTCAAATTGTCTAAGGCGTTCATATTGTTAACTGAGGGGTCAAAAAGAACATTCGGGGGGGCGTATTGTTTAATAGATAGGAGGTAGTGTTATTATGTTGGATAAAATTCAGTTTCTACTAAGCTTACAGATATTAGGCTTTTGTGTTTTTGGTGGTATTACCCTGCTACTACGGGCCCGTGAGAATAGGGCAAAACAGATTTTGGGGTGGAGTATGTTATTATGGGCGTTTTTAGCGGCGGTACGAGTATCGGTTAACCTGTATTTAGAGGATTCAAAAGAGATATTTCATCCGGATGTGCTGATTATGGGATGTATTGTGGTAGCTACATTAGCTTGTTACGTGATAGAAGTGTTACGACCTTGCTATATGACCGTTCGCCGTTTCTTTATTTTTACCAGTCCGATATGGGTATTGGGTATTTCTTTTTTGATTTACCGGCTATCCGGTGGAAATATTCATCGTTATAACTCTTTTGGCGAGGTATTCGATACCTTGAATCTGGATGTGGTTATAAGGCTTTTGATTTTATTTTTCACGCTTCTGTATATGATCGTTCCTATTTATCTGATCTTGCGCTATAGTGAGGGATTTAAGGTGTATTTAAGGGAAAATGTATCGGACCCGGAAGATTATGATCTGGACTGGTTGAAAAAGACCATGCTGATCCTTTCTTCTATGTATATTTTTTATTTGGTATTGTTGTTTACGGATCGGGTTAGCCTATATGTAATCGACAAAACGTTTTTATTGGTTTTATGGTACTATTTCTTTTATAAGGCCTTGTTCCTAAAGGTTATCCATTTGGATCACACATTCGAGAGCGGATGGGGATTACCCGATTTGGAGGAGGATACGGATGATGATCAAGGTAGTGAGGAACAGAAAGGCATCATACGCCAAAGGTATGTTGAGGAAGTACAGGCGTGGTTTGAACGTGAAAAGCCCTATCTACGGGAAGATTTACGCTTAACGGATTTACAGCGGATCTTCCCGATGAGCCGCTCTTATCTATCCCAATTGTTTAATAAAGAATTAGGTTGTTCCTTCTCGGATTACGTAAACCATTTCAGGGTAGAGGAAAGCAAACGTTTATTGGAAGCCGAACCTCTGGCCAGTATACAAGAGATAGCCGAACGTTCGGGCTTCCATTCTATCAGTACGTTCCGTCGTGCGTTTATTAAGCAGACAGGGGTTATTCCTTCCGAATACAGGAGAGACGGGAACGAGTCAATTTAACCGGTAACTGACGAAAGCGAATCGCTTGCTATCGGGTGCCCAAGAGTTTACGTTTATCGTACCTTGCCCGCCGAATAGTTTGACTAAAGTCTTAGGTTCTCCGCCCTCGGCTGGCATAAGGCGTAACTCTACGTTTTTATTGGCGAGGTGCTGTCCGGGTTCCAGATCTCCTTTTGTATAGGTGATGAAAACGATTTGTTTTCCATCCGGAGAGATGTGGGGAAACCAAGAATTACGGGTCTCATCGAATGTCATTTGGGTTTGTTCGGAACCATCCGCTTTCATACGCCAGACTTGCATAAGCCCGGTACGTACGGAGTTGAACCAGATATATTGTCCGCAAGGGGAGTATTCGGGGCCATCGTCCAAACCTTCGGCTGTCGTAAGACGTTTTTCTTCTCCGCCTAGGGCAGGAATGACGTAAACATCAAAATTACCGTTTCTCTCGGCGCAATAAGCGAGTTGTTTCCCGTCGGGGCTCCATCCGTGTAGGTAGCTAGGACCGAGTGGGGTAATCAACCGGGGAACACCTCCTTCGAAAGGCAGGGTATAGACACGCGATTTACCATCTTCTTTTGTTCCGTTACTGATCGCTATTTGCTTCCCATCCGCGGAGATCACATGGTCGTTGTTGCAACGGGTCGCGTAGTCGCTATTGATTAATTGCGGCTCTCCCGGAGATTCCGGAGAGAGCTTATATAATTTTCCTCCACTATTATATACAAGCCAATTACCATCCGGAGTCCAGTTAGGTGCCTCGATCAAAAAAGGGAATTCCTTGACAACGGAACGTTGCCCGGTCGTAATGTCCATCACTTCCAGAACACTAGTCACATTCTTTTTTTGGGCATGCGTACAAAAAACGGCGATACACATACAAAGTACAGAATTGAGAAAACGTTTCATATACATATAGATTTAAAGGATATAAGAAAACCGGGTAAAATTAGCTTTACGCTATTTTACCCGGTTTCAAAGATATAATTTATTTCGATTACTCCTTATACATTGAAACGGAAATGCATGATATCTCCATCTTGCACAACATATTCCTTACCTTCAACGCTCATCTTTCCGGCCTCTTTAACAGCAGCCTCGGAGCCATAAGCGATATAATCCTCGTACTTGATCACCTCGGCACGGATAAATCCTTTTTCGAAGTCCGTATGGATAACACCAGCGCATTGAGGAGCTTTCCAGCCTTTATGGAACGTCCACGCACGACATTCGTCCGGTCCGGCGGTCAAGAAGGTTTGCAGATTCAATAATTTGTAAGCCGATTTAATCAAACGGCTTACGCCAGACTCTTCCAATCCGATCTCTTGTAAGAACATCTGGCGTTCCTCATAGGTATCGAACTCAGCGATCTCGCTCTCGATCTTAGCGGCGACTACTAGAATCTGGGCATCCTCGTCTTTAACCGCCTCGCGTACGGCATCTACATATTTATTGCCGTTTACGGCGCTAGCCTCATCCACGTTACAAACATACATGACAGGTTTATCCGTCAGCAAGAATAAATCGTGGGCAATGCGTTCCTCGTCTTTCGTATCAAAAGAAACGGTACGTGCGCTTTTTCCTTGTTCTAAAGCCTCTTTGTATTTACAAAGTACCTCGTAAGCGATCTTGGCTTGCTTATCACCTCCGGTTTGCGCTTGTTTTTGCACCTTGGCGATACGGCTGTCTATCGTTTCCAAATCCTTGATCTGAAGCTCATAGTCAATGATCTCCTTATCACGGACCGGGTCTACACGTCCGTCCACGTGCACGATATTATCGTCGTCGAAGCAACGCAATACGTGCAAGATAGCGTCTGTCTCACGGATATTAGCCAAGAACTTATTGCCTAATCCCTCGCCTTTACTCGCTCCTTTCACCAATCCGGCGATATCCACGATCTCTACGGTGGTGGGGATCACTCGCTGCGGATGTTCGATTTCCGCTAGTTTATTCAGTCGCTCGTCGGGTACGGTGATCACGCCTACATTCGGTTCGATCGTACAGAACGGAAAATTCGCTGATTGTGCCTTCGCGTTGGATAGACAATTGAAAAGGGTAGACTTTCCTACGTTCGGAAGTCCCACAATGCCACATTGTAATGCCATATTATTATCGTATTTTTTATTATCAATCTGTTATATAGTCGCTCCTAGCGACTTGTTTTGAGTTCGCAAAGATAATCAATTTTAGGCTGATACGGTTATTTTCTTAGGCTTTCTCTTCATGCTTAACCGGTTGCCTCATCGATTGTTTGCTTAATAATGTTTTAACGAGTTTGTTCATAGGCTTCTCGAAATAGTAGTAAGAAAGCAGGCTCAACAGGATTATGACACAAAATAGAAGCGGAATCGAGATGTACCAGTCTATATGAAAGTCGCTTTCTTTTTGCCATTTAGCATAAGAGAGCAGTACAAAAAGATGAATCAAATAGAAACTGTAACTGATTTCTCCGCCAATCACTAAGAGGCGGTTCGATAGGAGTCGTGAGACCATACCTTTTTGCAGGGAAAAACTTATTAGGATAAACGCGATGGGAATCCAGTAGTAGCAGGAGTATCGGTATACTTTGGGGATTTCAGCGGCATACAGATAGAAACTTAAGAATAATGCTATTGACGCGATCTCGATGATACTTCCTTGGCTGGAGGTGATATTCTTGGTTTTCAAATAGTCGTATAATTGAAATAATAGCATCCCGGCTATAAAATCTGGAAGTCGGGTGATTGGATTAACATACCAATATCCTTTTATACTTTCCATAGGCGTAAAATACATACCGACAATGCTCAATATCGTGCAAATCAAGAAAATGCTAAGTAATTTTCTGTAGTCTTTCGTGAATGCTATAAGGAAAGGAAAACAAATATAGAAAAGCTGTTCACAACATAAACTCCACGAAGGGCTGTTGAATGAAAAAAAGTAATTGTCTTTTGGTATATAGGCGTTTGTCAATGTGAGTGAGGCGAGGAAATGCTTGCACCAATCTATAGTTCCCGATGCTATTACATAGTTTCCTAAAGCGACGGCAATCAATAAGGTCAGCCAGTGTAAGGGATAAATACGGGCGATGCGTACTACCCAAAAAGTGCGTTTGGTTATCTTATTCTCACTAAATTTCTTTTGATAATTGTACGCTATAATAAAACCGCTTAGCATGAAAAAGAAACTAACCCCTACAAATCCCTCCTTGAAAAAATGGATATCGAAGTGATTATCTATTACATAACAGTGCGCCCCAAAAACCATCATGGCGAATATAAATCGCAAAGATGTTAAAGTGTTAATCATAATTTCGTTACATTAAGTCTGTAAATGTAGGAAATCAATATGGAAATTTAGACAAGATTCTCATCATACTATTAGATTTACTGATCCTTTGGCTAATTTGTCATAACTTTCTTGCATGAATTAGCGTAGAGACTTGCCTATGTATAGAAAGAATTTGAAAGCTTTTGATAACTTTGTATGTATTAGTATTTAATATTCATTCAAAACTTTATGTCAATGAAACACGTCTACTTGGCTTTGTTAGCTTGTGCTACGCTATGTGTACAAACACTTTCGGCTGATCCGATAGGTTCGGCCGAAGCGCTCCGGATTGCCCAGCAACAATATTTGATGGAGAATACCTCGGTGTTGAGGGCCGGTTCTTTTCCTGAGTTTAAGTTGGCCTACGTAGGGACGGAGGAAGGCATCGAGGCCCCTTCTAAATTACGTTCCTCGAGTGTGGAGAATGCCTTGCTTTACCTGTATAACGTAGGGGATAACCAAGGTTTTGTAATCGTATCCGGAGAAGATCGTGGAAAGCAGTTATTGGGTATATCCGATAAGGGGGCTTTGCCGGAGAAAGGTCTGTCCGCTACGATGGAGAATTTTATGCGTATGTATATCCATTATGTAAAGGCGTTACGGTCCGGGATGCCTCTAGCGGTGGATAGTGTTGAGGCTTCCTCACGGTTTCCGGAGGCGGTGATCCCTTTGATTAAAACGGAATGGAAGGATGATGCTCCCTACAATGAGATGTGCCCGGTTGTCAATGATGTTCTAACTTTTGCGGGTGGGGAAGGTGTCGCTATGGCGCAGATCATGAATTATTATCAATATCCGAAAAGCGGTATGGGTAACGTAAATTATAAGAATCCGGGAAGTACGTTGCTTGTTTCCGCTGATTTTGGGCATACAACGTATGATTGGGAAAATATGCCTGCTACTCTTGATGAGTCTTCCTCTTGGGATGAGATAGAGGCTGTTTCCACGCTGATTTTTCATTGTGGAGCGGCTGCCTATATGAATTATGAATGGGATATGGGGGCTAATAAAGAAGATGTACGGAAGGCTTTCATTAATAATTTTGGATATGATAAGAATATACAATTGTATGATAGGACCTTCTTTTCCGGAAAAGAATGGACGGATTTGCTAAAAACGGAACTAGCCGCTCAACGTCCGGTTTATTATGAAGGAGGTAGCGGAGAAAATAATCAGACCTATAAATGGGCATTTGTTTGCGATGGCTATAATCGGAGCGGACTTTTCCATTTAAATACGGGCTGGTTTGGCAGTGGATATTTTGAGTTAGGTGCGATTGACGATAATTTACGTACTTACAATGAACGCCAAGCCATGATCACGGGTATCCGCAAACCGTCTGATGACTCGAAGCCTGTGAAGTTGTTAACGATCAGTTCTTTGGGTACTAAAGATATTGAAAGTATCAAGTTTGGTGAGAAGTTTCCGATTACTTATAACCTATTTAACTTGGGGCAAGATGGGAGCTATGTCCATACATTAGCCTTTTTCGAGGAGAATGAGGCGGTGGAGTTGCCTGTTAGCGAAGCGGCATTTTTAGATACGATCGCGGACTTTCAGCTAGGTAATTATATAACGAAAGATTTCCTTTGTGAGTCCCTAGGTATCCCGGATACTACGGCTACTCTGTATATGTACGTACTGGGAGGAATGGAAGGAGATAGCATCCTACGTCCGATCCGTTCGGTAAATCATCCGTATGATTATATCTTGTTGGATGTGAAGGATAGCGTTATTTCTTTCTCACAGGCACGGAATAGCTTGACCGCTGATCCTGTAAAGGTCGAGTATGATGCGGAAAGTGGGACCGCTACCTTTGAGGTGACTTTCTATAACAAGCAAAAAACGAATTTCCAAGGTACGGCCGGCCTTTACGTGCGAGATCCTAATCTCTCGATAGACGATTACAGTTGGGAGGTGAATAATTGGCTGGAGATTCCGGCAGGGAAGAGCCAGACGGTATCTTATAGTGGCTCGTTTGATTGGGGTATTGGTGATATGCTTGCCGTAATGGCTACTTACCAAGGTGACTTGAGTGAGCTGTGGGAAACCAAGTATACGGATATCCGTGAAAGCTATCGTACGTTCTGCCTAAAGATCGATGGTTCGCTAGTGGTTTCTAATGAGGTTACCGAGCCGTCTGTCTCGGATTTGGAATATGCGTTTGATTCCGCTTCCGGCCTATTATCGGTTCAATCGGATGTGGCGATAGAAAATATGATGCTTTATACTTACGACGGCGCGTCTGTCTGGGGAACTACCATAGATAGCCGGAAACAATATACGACTACCTTGCCGATACTTCCCGGGCATTATATCTTACGTATAAAGACAGCGGATGGAATAATCTCTAAGAAGATTTATAAGCAATAAGAGTTCCTTTTGATCACTAATAAATAGGGTGTCCTAAAAAGCTTCCGGCGATTTAGGACACCCTGTTGTTTTTACTTAGGCTGTTATGGTCTTAAAAAAACACGTACGTGTTTTTGGAAAAAGTCGTACATGTTTTTCGGAAAACACGTACATGTTTTTTTAAGGGGAATTCCGGCATTATTTTAATGCGCCTCCAACCAGTTCTCTCCCTCGCCGCAATCGGCGATTAAGGGGACTTGTAGTTTCATGACGTTTTCCATTTCCTCCAGCACGATTTTCTTTACCACCTCGGCTTCCTCTTTGTAGACATTGAAGTTTAACTCATCGTGTACTTGGAGGATCATCTTGCTTTTCAATCCCTCTTCCTCAAAGCGTTCGTAAATGCGTACCATCGCTAGTTTGATGATATCGGCGGCGCTCCCTTGGATAGGGGCATTGATTGCGTTTCGCTCGGCATAGCCGCGTACGACGGCGTTGTGTGAGTTGATATCCGGAAGGAAACGCTTGCGCTTGAAAATGGTCTCTACGTATCCTTTTTCCTTGGCTACTTTGACGCTCTCCTCCATGTATTCCTTGATGCGGGGGTAGGTGCTGAAATAACCGTCTATCAGTTCCTTGGACTCAGAACGAGGGATGCCCAGACGCTCGGCGAGCCCGAAGACGGAGATGCCGTAGATGATACCGAAGTTGGCGGTTTTCGCCTTCCGGCGCATATCGCTGGTTACTTCTTCTACCGGGATTCCGTAGATCTTGGCGGCGGTAGCGGCGTGAATATCCGCTCCGCTTTGGAAAGCCTCGATCATATGCGGGTCACCGCTCAGGTGGGCCATGATACGAAGTTCGATCTGGGAGTAGTCGGCCGAGAAGAAGAGGCAATCCGTATTGTCCGGGATAAATGCCTTACGGATCTCACGACCCAGATCGTCCCGTACCGGAATGTTTTGCAGGTTCGGATTGGTAGAGCTGAGGCGTCCGGTAGATGTTACCGCTTGGTTGAAAGAGGTATGTATCTTTCCGGTCTGCGGATTGATCAACTCGGGTAGAGCGTCGATATAGGTACTTAATAACTTTTTAAGTCCGCGGTATTCAAGAAGCTTGCCGATGATGGGATGCTTGTTGCGAAGTTTCTCCAATACATCCTCGCTGGTACTGTAACCGCCAGTTTTGGTCTTCTTCGCTTTCTCGTCCAGCTTCAAGCGGTCGAAAAGGATCTCGCCGACCTGTTTCGTGGAGTTGATGTTGAATTCCGCACCGGCCAGCTCGTAAACCTCTTGCTCCAGCTTGTTCATGGAGGCGGTAAGTTCCCCCGAAGATTGCTTAAGCGCTACCGTATCCAGCGTGACGCCGGTGGCCTCCATTTCCGCTAATACATATATTAATGGCATCTCGATCGTGGTGAAGAGGGATTCCAGTCCTTCCTTCTTTAACTCGGGCGCGAAATAATTCTTTAGCTTGAGCGTGACGTCCGCATCCTCGGCGGCATATTCGGCGATCTGCTCCACGGGTACGTTTCGCATCGATAACTGGTTCTTTCCTTTTGGGCCGATCAGTTCCTCGATGTGGACGGTCTGGTACTTGAGGTAGGTCTCCGCTAGGTAATCCATTCCGTGCCGTAATTCCGGATTCAGCAGGTAATGGGCGATCATCGTATCGAACAGAGGACCGGCTACCTTCACGTTGTATTTACGAAGTACCAAAATATCGAATTTGATGTTTTGCCCGATCTTTAATGATTTCGGATTTTGCAGGGCAGGGGAGAAGCGTTCCACTACTTTCGCCGCCTCTACTGAGTTGGCGGGAACAGGAACATACCAAGCCTCGTTTTCTTTCACGGCGAACGACATTCCGACCAATCCGGCTTTCAAGGGATCGATGCCGTCGGTTTCCGTGTCAAAAGCGAAAAATTCTTGACCCAATAAAAAGCGGGCTAAATCGGCTTGTTTTTCCTCTGTATCAGTTAAATAATAGTTGTGAGGGGTGGACTTTAAGTCCGTGAGAATCGATTTTTTTGGCTCTTCCGTACTCTCGGGCGTAAAAATCGCGAACAAATCGCCTTGAACGGGACCTTTCGGAGCGGCTTTGACCGGCTCAGAACTTAGTTTGTTAATAAATGTTCTAAATTCCAATTCTGTGTAAATCTCAGTCAGGCGCTCTTCGTTTGGCTTTTCACGAACGCAACGGGCGGCATCGAACTCGATAGGGACATCCGTCTTGATCGTCGCCAAGAATTTGGAGAAACGGATTTGCTCGGCGTTCTCCTCCACCTTCTTCTTTTGTGCGCCTTTCAACTTATCAGTGTTCGCTAACAGGTTCTCGATGCTTCCGAATTCGGTCAGTAGTTTTTGAGCGGTCTTCTCGCCGACACCCGGACAGCCGGGGATATTATCGGAAGCGTCGCCCATCAGTCCCAGCAAGTCGATTACTTGCTCCGTACTCGTGAGGCCGTACTTGTTTAAGACCTCGGGCACGCCCATGATCTCGTAATCGCCTCCGAATTTCGGACGATACATAAATATATGTTCGGACACCAATTGGCCGTAATCTTTATCCGGCGTCATCATGTACACCTCGAAGCCTTCCTTCTCCGCCTGTTTGGATACGGTGCCGATCACATCGTCCGCCTCGTAGCGGGGTACTTCCAGAATCGGAATATTGTAAGCCTCTATGATTTCTTTAATGATAGGGACGGATTGACGGATCACTTCCGGCGTCTCTTCCCGTTGTGCCTTGTATTGCTCGAAGGCCTCATGGCGGAAGGTCGGTCCCTTCGGGTCAAAGGCCACCGCTATATGAGTCGGGTTCTCACGTTTTAATACATCCTCCAGACTGTTAATAAAACCGAAAATGGCGGAGGTATTCACACCCTTGGAGTTGATACGCGGATTCTTGATGAAGGCGTAATAGGAGCGATAAATTAACGCATACGCATCTATAAGGAATAACTTCATTACTTTTAACACGTTTTAGTGGGACAAAATCTGGGTAAATGTACGAAAAAACTCGCTTACTCGATAGTTTTTGTTACTTTTGCGAATCTTTGCATGGAATTATGGATGAAAGAAGGAAAATAGAAGAACCGGTTTCCGCTGAATTTGAACGTTTCAATAAGGATTTCGAGGCATCTCTACGCAGCGAGACGACCCGGTTACAATCGGCTATCGACGTTATACTGAATTCTACCGGGAAGCATGTGCGTCCGTTATTGGTGCTCCTTACCGCCAAGGTCTGTGGACAGGTTACGGATAACACGATCAATTCCGCTGTTTTGCTGGAGCTTTTGCATACCGCCACGTTGATTCACGATGACGTGATCGATGAGACGAAGCAACGTCGTGGCGTTCCCTCATTGAACGCTATCTTCGATAACCGTATTTCCGTGTTGGTAGGTGATTATGTGCTTTCTACCGCTTTGATCCGTTCCATACAAACCGGCGATTTGCGGATTGTCGGGATTATCTCTAATTTAGGCAGAGACTTGTCCGAAGGTGAGATCAAGCAATTGGAGACCGTCGAGGAGAGTATTTTAGACGAGAATTGTTATCTGCAAGTTATCAAGAAGAAGACGGCTACCTTGCTTTCCGCTTGCACGGAGATTGGGGCTATTTCATCGGGCGCCTCTGCGGAGGTGATCGCTCTTTGCCGTGAGTTTGGCGAGTATCTGGGGTATTGCTTCCAGATCAAGGATGATATCTTTGATTATTTCAAGGAGGCGAATATCGGTAAGCCGACGGGAAATGACATTCGTGAGGGTAAGGTTACGCTTCCATTATTATATGCCTTGCGGCAGGGTAGGGAAGAGGAGGCCGCCCGTTATTTGGATATGATTTTACGGAAAGATTTCGCGGCGGAGAATGTCGATTCCTTGATCGAGTTCGCCAAGGCGAATGGTGGAATCGAATATGCCGAGGCCCGCATGAAGGAATATCATGATAAGGCGGTCGATGTTCTTTTGAGATTACCAGAATCCGGGGCACGGACATCCTTGATCCAGCTGGCCGATTATATCATGACTCGCTCAAAATAGAAATTCCTTTATCTATTAGTTGTAGAGAGATGGCTCTTGTTAGTAAAAAAGTAAGTATGCTTCAATAGCCAATGAAGTTAACTTACTTGACGAAGTCAGTTAACTTCGATGTCAAGGTAAGTTAACTGACTTTGAGAGTGCTTACCGGACACAGGATTCTAAGTCATCTGCGCCCGGTTTATTAGAATGGACTATTTCCCGAGTCGTTTTTCTATATCACCGACCAGACTGCTCGCTCCTATACGGAACAAATCTTTGTTAAGCCATTCATCGCCTAGTATCTCCTTTACGATCGTATAATATCGAACTGCATCTTCCGCCGTGCGTACGCCTCCGGAGATCTTGATGCCAACCTTGTTTCCGGTGATGGAATGGTAGGTTTTGATGGCCTTGCACATGGTATAGGCGGCCTCGAAAGTGGCTCCCGGGTATCCTTTACCCGTGGAGGTCTTGATGAAGTCCGCACCGGAATACATGGCTAGGATGGATGCCTTTTGGATGTTCTCCGTTGTGACTAAAGCTCCGGTCTCTAAGATTACCTTTAAATGGGCGTGGCGACAGCTCTCTTTGATCTCTTGTAGTTCTTCCGTCAGTTCCTCGAAATTGTCTTCCATGAAGTAGCCTAGGTTCATGACAACGTCGATTTCATCGGCTCCTTGCATGACAGCCATGGCCGTTTCGGCGATCTTGACTTCCGTAAATGTCTGTGAGGAAGGAAAACCTCCGGCAACCGACGCGATCTTAACCTCTTGCGCGGTAAGTGCCTGCTTAACCGTTTCCACGAATAGGGGATAGACGCAAATAGCGGCTACGTTCGGGACATCCGGACGAGTTCCCTCGAAATCATTTACCGTGTCTACCATCTTCCAGATACTTTCTTTGGTATCCAGGCTGGTTAATGAGGTCAAGTCGATGCAACCATGAATCGTTTTCAATACTTCCGGTGTAAAGTTCTCTTGGAAATGTTTCTCTAAAAGAGCGTTTACAGCCTCGGTGGTCTGGGTATCCGGCAGGGCCGGCTCAAACTTATTGAAAGCTTCATGATAACGGTCTATCTGTACGGAATTTGATTCGTGTTCATGTTCATGATGATGATCATGTCCACATTCGCAATCGTGATGATGTGCCATATGCTTATAGTTTTTGATTGTTTATATGTCGTTCTTTATCTCGGTCTGTTTTCTTTTGGAGATTCTTCTCGAAAGCGGCGGTAAGATCTACTCTGGTCTGGTTGGCCAGACAGAGCAATACCCATAACACATCCGCCATTTCATCGCCTAAATCCCGGTGTTTGTCACTTTCCTTGAAAGACTGCTCACCGTAGGTACGTGCCATGATCCGGGCTAGCTCGCCCACTTCCTCGGTGAGGATGGTCATATTGGTAAGCTCATTGAAATAACGGACCCCATAGGTCTTGATCCAAGAGTCTACCATTTGCTGGGCTTGTTGTAAGGTTATATCTGCCATACTTATTCTTTATTTTGAGAGTCGATAATAATAGTAACCGGCCCGTCGTTTAAAAGTTCAATTTTCATATCAGCTCCGAATGTTCCGGTTTGTACAGGTTTTCCGAGTTGAAGCCCTACCTCTTCGCAAAAAGCTTTATACATCGGAATGGCGATATCCGGTTTAGACGCTTTTAAGTAGGAGGGGCGGTTCCCTTTTTTCGTAGAGGCGTGTAAGGTAAATTGGCTGACAACCATGATCTCGCCTCCCGCTTCGATAACCGAGCGGTTCATGACCCCGTTTTCATCGTCAAATATGCGTAGGTTGGTGATCTTTTTTGCCAACCATTCAATGTCTTCTTGCGTATCCTTGTCCTCGATACCGACTAATACCAATAGCCCCTTTCCAATTTTGGACTTAAGCTGTCCGTCTATCGTGACGGAAGCGTGCTGCACACGTTGTGTAACTATTCTCATCTTGTTCGCTTTTTGTTCGCTTTTGTTCTATTTTTGTTCGCTTTCTGTTCGCTTTCCATCCAGTCCCTCTTGTAGTGCCTTGGCTTTCGCCTCGCCAATCACGGATTTCAGTTCCTCGAAGCTTGCTTCCTTGATTCGTTTTACGCTTTTAAAGTGACGTAAAAGTAATACTTTTGTCTTCTCACCGATACCCTTAATGGTATCTAATTCGGATTTCGTCTGGGTTTTACTTCGTTTATTCTTGTGGAAAGTGATGGCGAAACGGTGTACCTCGTCTTGTATCCGGGTAAGCAGATGGAATAGCGGACTGTCCAAACGCATGCCAACGGTTACGGGTGGGAACCCGAATAATAACTCCGAGGTTCGGTGCTTACCATCTTTCGCTAGTCCGGCGATTGGAATGGACAAGCCTAATTCATCTTCTACCACCGAGCGAACCACTTCCATTTGCCCCTTTCCACCGTCTGTTATAATCAAGTCGGGTAGGGGAGATCGCTCCTCGATCGCTCGCCCGTAACGCCTACGGACGACTTCTTTCATGGAGGCGTAATCATCCGGACCGACTACGGTCTTTATATTGTATTTACGATACTCCTGCTTGGACGGTTTCCCCATCTTGAATACCACGCAAGCCGCTACCGCATCGCTTCCCTGTATGTTTGAATTATCGAAACATTCGATATGAGCGGGCAGTTTTTCCAGATGCAAGGCCTCTTGGATCTCTTTCAAGATACGGGTATTCCGTTGTTCCGGATTCAACTTTTCCGCTTGCTTCAAGCGGTCTACCTTAAACTGCTTAACGTTCATCTCGGATAAATCAAGCAGTTTCTTTTTATCTCCTCTTTGGGGAATGGTGAAAGTGACATTCTCTAGCTGCATGTCCAGCTTGAAGGGTACGATAATCTCCCGGGCGGTGCTTTTAAAACGATTCCGCATCTCGATAATGCCTAGGCTTAACAATTCCTCCTTGCTTTCGTCCAATCGTTTTTTATACTCGAATGTATAGGCTTGTACGATCGCCCCGTTTCCGATATGCATAAAGTTTACATAAGCGGAATGGTCATTCTCTATGATCGTGAATACATCTATATTATGTAGCATCGGGGTTACGACCGTAGATTTAGAACGGTAGTTCTCGATGACTTCGTATTTTTCCTTGATCTTTTGCGCTTCCTCGAACTTGAGCTCGGCAGCGAGCGATTGCATCTCCTCATAGAGGTGTTTGCTGATTTGCGAGATGTTGCCTCGCAGAATCTCTTTGATCTCGGAAATATTTTGCTGGTATTCTTCCAATGATTGCAAGCCTTCACAAGGCCCTTTACAACGCTTGATATGGTATTCCAGACAAACCTTATAGCGTCCTTGTGCGATGGATTCGGGAGTGAGGGGATATTTGCAAGTGCGTAATGGGTAAAGTTCCTTTAGCATCTGTAGCATCACTTTCGCCGTGAACAAAGAGGGATAAGGACCGTAATATTGTGATCCGTCCCGAACGATGTTCCGGGTTTGGAAAACCCGGGGAAAGTACTCGTTCTTTACCACGATGGAAGGGTAGGTTTTGTCGTCCTTCAATAATACGTTATAGCGGGGACGATACTGTTTGATGAGGTTGTTTTCTAGTAGTAACGCGTCTTCTTCCGTATCGACGACTATATATTTGATATCCCGGATTTGTTTGACTAACACACGTGTCTTATTGCTGTCATGTACCTTGTTGAAATAAGAGGATACCCGTCGTTTTAGGTTCTTCGCCTTGCCGACGTATATAATCGTTCCGTTTTCATCGAAATACTGGTAGCATCCCGGCTTTTCCGGAATGACCGATAGGATCGTCTTGATATGTTCGTCTTTATCGGCTATCATACGAATAGGGAAGTAAATTGGAATGTCTCGCTATTGAACAAACCTTTGTTGCTAAGTTTCAAGGATGGGATCACCAGCAATCCCATAAAAGAAAGCGTCATTTGTAATGAATCCATCGGGGTCTTTAACCGTTTGATCTTTTCCTCGATCTCTTCGTAACGGCGGCTCGTCTCTTCCAATGATTCGTCGCTCATCAATCCCGCTACCGGCAAGGGCAGGAGAGTGACTTCGTCCATACTGCTTACTGCGATTCCACCTTTAGCCTTTATTACCGCATTGATCGCTTGCATAAGCTCGAAATCGGTTACGCCTATAGCGATGATGTTATGGCTATCGTGGGAAATACTTTGAGCGATGGCACCGAGCTTGAGCCCTGTTCCTTTTATAAAGGCAATAGCCGGAGGAGCCGTTTGATAGCGATTTAGAATGACGAGTTTTAAAATGTCTCGTTCTGTATCCGATTCTACAAATCCATCGAATGTATGTACAGGATATAGTTCTTCTTTCGTGATTAATTCGCGGTCTTCGCAAACAATGACACGCATCTGTTTTCCTTTCGCTTTTACCGCTAGCTTTTCTAATGGGATCGGTTTCGTGTGGAAATTATTGCGGAGTATAGGTTTGTGGAAAGGAAGCGTGCATTTCTCTCCATCGTATACACCGGTTCCTTGTATATAGGTTGCCTGTATGGTTAGATCCTTTAAATTGTCTACTTGGATAAAATCGGCGGAGTCTCCCTCTCGTAAGAAACCTGCGGGAATTTTATAGTGCATGGCCGGATTATAGGAAGCGGCCCGTAATACATCATATAGATCATATCCTAAATCCAGCGATTTTTTTACCATCCTATTTATGTGTCCTTTGTTTAAAAACGAAGGATGCGCGTCATCCGTACAGAACATGATTTGTTCGGGATACTCTTTCAATAGCGGATGAAGTGCGTCAAAGTTTTTCGCCGCGCTTCCTTCCCGAATAAGGACATGCATCCCAAGCTCACATTTTTCACGGCCTTTTTCTAGATAGATGGTTTCATGATCGGTGGAAATGCCAGACTCGATATATGCCTTTAGCTTGGGGCCTGTTGCTAGGGGATAATGTCCGTCGATGGGTTTCCCTGCGTTTTTCGCGGCTTCTATTTTGCGCATAACTTCCGGATCTTTATTTAAGACTCCGGGGTAATTCATCATCTCTGCCAAGAAGTGTAGATCCTCTCGTTCCAACAAACGAGCGGTTTCGTCTGCGTCTATGATCGCACCGGAGGTTTCCATAATCGTAGCCGGTACGCAAGATGGGACACCGAACCATGTGTAGAAAGGAATCCCTTTCGCGTTGTCGAGCATATATTCGACTCCTTCGGTACCCATTACATTCGCTATCTCATGAGGGTCCGCCACGGCACCGATACTGCCATGGCGTACGGCTGCGTGAATGAATGCCGCAGGGGTTACCATGCTACTCTCTATATGGACATGCGCGTCAATAAAGCCGGGGAGGAGGTAAGATCCCTCATCTTGTCCGGTAGGGATTACCTTTCCGATATGCCCGTTTAGGATTGAAATCTCTGCCCCGAAGGTGCGCCTGTTGATTATATCTACCAGATTTCCTCGTATAACCAGTGTTTTAGCTTCATTCATTTGAATATCTTCTTTAATATGTTTCACGTGGAACATTTCGTGTTTTATCTTCCGAGCAGTACCAAAAGGATGTTGATGTCGCTAGGGGAAATACCCGGGATGCGGCTCGCTTGAGCGATCGTGTCGGGGTCTATCCGGGTCAATTTCTGGCGGGCTTCCGTAGATAAAGACTGGATAGAATTGTAATCGAATTTACCCTTGATCCGGATATTCTCTAAGCGGTTTATCTTGTCCGCTATGATTTGCTCTCGTTTGATGTAGCCGCTATACTTAATCAATATCTCGGCGGCCTCGATGATCTCTTCCTTACGGGAGGCCGGGACTTTGTCCAGCTCCGCACGAAGGGCCGGAACTAGATCCGCGAGGTTTTCCAATGTAGTCTGCGGACGGAGTACGACATCGAATAATTTGCAACCATGGGATAGGGGGGCTGTACCCAGTTTCTCCAAACCGCTGTTTATATATTGAGGCTTTACGGAGTAGGTCTCCGCAAAACGAATGATAGCGTCACGGCTCTCTTTTTTCTCTCGCAGTAAATCGTAGCGGTCTTGTTTGGCCAATCCCATTTGGTAGGATTTCTCGGTGAGTCGCATATCTGCGTCGTCTTGGCGCAGTAAGATGCGGTACTCCGCACGAGAGGTAAACATACGGTAAGGCTCGTCCACGCCTTTTGTTACCAAATCGTCGATAAGGACACCGATATAAGCCTCGTCTCTTCCGAGGATAAAAGGTTGTCCGCCGTGGCAATTGATGTGGGCGTTGATACCCGCTACCAAACCTTGTCCGCCGGCTTCCTCGTATCCGGTAGTTCCGTTGATCTGTCCGGCAAAGAAAAGATTACGGATTTGTTTGGTCTCCAAATTATGTCTTAGCTGAGTCGGGTCGAAGAAATCGTATTCAATCGCATATCCGGGACGATAGATTTGCACGTCACGGAAAGCGGGGATCGCTTGGAGCGCACGAAGCTGGATATCCAAGGGTAGGGAAGAGGAGAAGCCATTTAGGTAATATTCTTGCGTGGCCTCGCCTTCCGGCTCTAGGAATAGTTGATGCTGCGTCTTGTCGGCGAACGTCACGATTTTCGTTTCGATACTAGGACAATAACGGGGACCGATACTTTTGATCTGTCCATTATAAAGAGGAGAGTCGGGGAGACCTTCCCGTAATATATCGTGGCAAGCCTCGTTCGTAAAGGTAGTCCAGCAACTCAATTGTTTTAATTTACGATGACTGGTATCCATGTAAGAGAACTTATGGAAATCGTTTTCCCCCGGTTGTTCCTCCATTTCATCGAAGTGAACGCTCCGGCCATCGATACGGACCGGTGTTCCGGTTTTCATGCGATCTGTTTGGATACCTAAAGAGATAAGTTGCTCGGTAAGTCCGGTCGCCGCAGGCTCGGCGATACGTCCGCCCCGTATCTGGGTTCTTCCGATATGAAGCAGGCCGTTTAGGAAGGTCCCGTTCGTAAGCACCACCGCTCCGGCACGGAATACGACATTCATTCCCGTACGGACGCCGCAGACTTGTCCATGCTCGATAATCAGTTCTTGAACCATATCCTGCCAGATGGATAGATTCGGCATATTCTCCAGTATGCCCCGCCAGCAATCGATAAAACGGGCACGGTCGCTTTGGGCACGCGGGCTCCACATGGCCGGTCCTTTGCTACGGTTTAACATACGGAATTGGATAGCGGTCTGGTCGGTCACGATTCCCATATATCCGCCTAGCGCATCGATCTCTCGTACGATCTGTCCTTTGGCGATTCCCCCGACTGCCGGGTTACAACTCATCTGGGCGATCTTGTTCATGTCCATCGTGATCAAAAGCGTCTTTGATCCTAGATTCGCCGCGGCGGCGGCGGCTTCACAGCCGGCATGTCCTGCGCCTACTACTATTACGTCGTAATTGAAAGTCATTTTTATTCCCTTTTATTTTACGCGAAGATAGTGAGTGTTCGTGAAAGAATTCGTTTATATTTGTATAATAAATACATACATTGTTTTCAGGTTTAACGAACTAAAGATTTAAGCTGCTATGAATTCTATTCAATGCCGTATCCTTGTTTTTCTGGTTTTACTGACCTCTTGCTTCAGTCCGGTTTGTGGGAAAGATAAGAAACCTCGTCAAGCGATCGAGAAGTTATCGATCGATGGTCCCTATCTATTGAAAGCCGATGATGGTAGTATGCGTGCGATATCTGTAGATGGGAAAGGCCGGTTATTGGATAAGCATTATAAAAGTATACCTACCTCCTTTTCCTTCGAGGTGTTTTCCGATAACGGAGAGAGATTGTTTCCGGTAACCATACACTCCGTCTCTCGTCCGAAATGGAAAGATGTGCAACCGGAGAAGACGTTTGTTCTTTCAGATCCACATGCGAACTGGTCTTGTTTCGCCTCCCTGTTAAAGGCGGGAAAAGTGATCGATGCGGACTATAATTGGATTTTTGGGACTAACCAATTGGTGATAATCGGTGACGTCTTTGACCGGGGCGTGGATGTACTCCCTATCTATTGGTTGATCTACAAATTGGAGAAAGAAGCGGAAGATGCCGGTGGAAAAGTGACTTTCTTAATCGGAAATCATGAGACCATGGTTCTGGGAAATGATTTGCGATATACGAAGAAGAAATATACTCAATTGGCGGATACTTTAGGAATGACCTATCCGGAGCTTTGGCAGAAAAGCGAGTTGGGACATTGGTTGAAAACTCGTAACTCTATACAAGTGGTCGGAGATAACCTGTTTGTCCATGCTGGGTTGAGCAAGGAGTTTTTAGACCGGAATTACGATATCCCTACCGTGAATGAGATCGTGAGCGATGGTCTCTTCTTAACGAAAAAAGAACGTAATGCAGATAAAGGCTCCGATCTTTCTTTTATGTTCGCTACGTATGGACCGATCTGGTATCGGGGTATGGTACGTAGCGCAGATAAGTATCATCCGCTAGACCGGGATGATTTGCGGAAAATATTAGAGAAATATAATGTGAACCGCATCTTTGTAGGTCATACCATTTTCGATGATATCACGACTTTCTATCATTATAAAGTGATTGCCGTGAATGTTGATAATCAAGAAAACAAGGAGAAGGAACGAGGCCGTGGTGTCATGATCGAGAAAGACGGTTCTATGTTTGTCGTATATGATTCCGGAAAACAAGAGCCGTTATTAACCGAGTAATATTTGGTGCTTGAGCTGTCACGACTGCTACCATCATGGTAGAGGAAGAAGTGCCTCCCCTAATGTGAACTAATGAGGATAGGGAGTGCAACTTTTATGTATCTTAAATCATCTATAAATATAGATATGTTTTAAATGTAGGAGTTATGAAAAAAGTTGTATTACTGTTTATCTTGTTTGTTTTCTCTTTGTCGCAAGCTGATGCTCAAGAGTTCCATTTTATTCCTAGGATTGGCTTGAATTTGGCAAATACTTATCCCGAAAGTTTTGCGGACATGCGTCCGGGGTTAAATATTGGTGTGGCGGAGGAAATACGTTTTAGCAAACTGTTTGCTTTAGAACCGGGTGTTTATTATTCTATGCAAGGTTATCAAAAAGAAAACGCTAAAGGCGAGACAGCCCGGCTAAAGGCGGATTATTTAAATATTCCTATTTACGCTAAATTTTATTTGTATCGGGGATTCCATCTTTTCGCGGGCCCACAAGTTGGCTTTAATATAAGGGCGAAAGCTTCGAATTATATTTTCGTCTCGGGTCCTACTCCGGTGCACCAGAGCGAGTACGATTTTTCCGGTGATAAAAAAGAAGAGATCCGAAATTGTGATTTCTCCGTTTCAATGGGGCTTGGCTATACCTTTGACATGGGATTAGTTATCTCCGCCAATTATAATTTAGGATGTACTCATTTCTTTAAGGAGCCGGAATACTCATTCGGTGGAAGCAATCATTTTAGGGGAAAAGATCATAATGGGGTTATTCAATTCAATCTAGGATGGCGTTTCTGATCTCCAGTAAATCGTGAATTAAGAGAGATCGCTTGTTCCTCGTTCAGCCTTGCGGCATGGCTACGTAGGCAATGAACTGCTTTCGGGCATTGCTCGTCCGTGGCGTAGCAATACGTGTAATCGTAAGGTATGTCTTCTGTTTTCATATTTGTGTTTTTGGGATTGATCGATGTTTTATCCCCGACATTCCTCCGGCAAGATCGCTAACGCTCTGTTCTCGTTCTCCTCCATGATCTCCCGCTCGCCGGGACCTTTGTCGTTGATACCGCAAAGGTGCAGGATGCCGTGGATGATGGTACGGTGGAGTTCCTCGTTATAATCCGTGTGGAATGTCTCGGCGTTTGTCCTGACCGTATCGAGGCTGATGAACAGGTCACCCGAGATCTTATTTCCTTCCGTATAATCGAAGGTGATGATATCCGTGTAATAATCGTGTTGGAGATATTGGCGGTTTACCTCCAATATCTTCTCGTCGGAACAGAAGATATAGCTGATATCTCCCGTTTTCTTTCCGTATGTCTCGGCCACTGCCTTGACCCAGCCGCTAACCGCTCTTTTCTTGATTGCCGGAAGCTCGATATCTTCGGCGTAATATGCTATTGCCATAAGGTCTATTTATCGTATTGAAATTTCGTTACAAATGTAATCATTCGATTTTAAATAGATTCATTTCAAATCTATTGATTGTATAGAATGTTAAAAGAACAGATAAGCCATCGCTATCGCTGCTATCGCCCCGGCCAGATCCGCTAACAAGGCGCATTGTACCGTATAGCGGGTATTACGGATACCTACGCTACCGTAGTAAAGAGCGACTACATAGAATGTCGTATCGCAAGAGCCCTGAACGATGGATGACAGGCGACCGACGAAAGAGTCCGCTCCATACGTGTTCATGGCGTCCAGCATCATGCCCCTAGCCCCGCTCCCGCTTAACGGTTTCATCAACATGGTAGGTAGCGCTTCCACGAAATCCGTGTTGAGTCCTATCGAAGCAATGCCGAAACGAACGCCTTGTATGATGAAATCCATCGCTCCGGAAGCCCGGAAGACACCGATACCTACTAGGATAGCTACCAGATAAGGAATAATCGTTATAGCAGTCTGGAAACCTTCTTTCGCCCCTTCTATAAAAGCATCATATACATTGATCTTTTTACGCATGCCGCTGATGATAAATCCGCAGATAATGGTAAAAAGAAGCGTGTTGGCGAATAAGGTCGAATACAAGGAAACTTGCTCCTGTTCCATCGAGTTGAATAACCATACCAGGCCTCCGATAAATAACCCCAGTCCCCCGAAAAACAGGATTAGGTTCCGTTGGAGGATATTGATCTTCTGCCGTACGCAAACCGCTAAAATAGCGACTAAGGTTGATGTGAATGTAGCGAGCATGATCGGCAGGAATACGTCTGATGGATTCGCCGCTCCTAACTGCGCCCGGTACATCATGATGGTGATCGGGATCAAGGTCAGTCCCGAGGCATTGATGCATAAGAACATCACCATGGAGTTGCTGGCGGATTCTTTATTCGGGTTTAATTCCTGTAACTGTTGCATGGCTTTCAATCCCATTGGCGTGGCGGCATTATCCAGTCCCAGTAAATTTGCCGATAGGTTCATGAAGATAGAACCGGTCACGGGATGGTCTCTTGGGATATCCGGGAAAAGCTTGCTGAATACGGGAGCCGCCAATCGTGCGAACGCTTGTATCACCCCCCCCTTCTCTCCGATCTTCATGATGCCCAGCCAAAGCGACAAGATCCCCGTTAATCCTAACGAAATCTCGAAACCCGTCTTGGCCGAGGCGAAAGAAGCGTTGATAATCTCGGTAAAAACAGCGGTATCCCCACCTATGACCAATTTACCGATAGCCACTACAAAAGCGATTAAGAAAAAAGCGATCCAAATATAGTTTAGTACCATAATAAATATATATTGGTCACAAATTTAGGAATTAATTGCCAATTGATTTGTATTTTTGCTTTTTGAATAACAAATAGATCCAAGATGAAGATATTAGTGACATACGACATGTTCCGCGAGGGATTTACCGAGTTGGAAAGTAAGTACGAGGTAACCTTTCCCGAAGGAAGAGATTTTACGTATGAGGAGGTTTTCGAGATGATACCGGAGTACGATGTGCTCTGCTCCATGTTCGATTTCCCGGTAAACAAAGAGTTGATCGACCATGCGTCGAAATTGCGGCTGATCGCTAACTACGCCGTTGGTTATAATAATATCGATGTGGCCTACGCCCTCGAGAAAGGCTTGACGGTGGCGAATACGCCTGATCCTGTCACGGCCCCTACCGCCAATATCGCTTTAGGCTTGATGCTGGATACCGCCCGGCGTATCACGGAATGTGATCGTAAGCTGCGTACGCTTGGTAAGGATATGAAGGTCGGTGTACTGGAGAACCTCGGTATGCCGGTTACCGGACAGACCTTGGGCATTATCGGTATGGGACGTATCGGCAAGGCCTTGGCGAAACGGGCGAATGCTTTGGGCATGGATGTGATCTACCACAATCGCCGTCAGCTTTGCATCGAGGACGAGACCAAATTGAATGTTACCTACGTCTCCAAGGAAGAGCTTCTGGCGAAAGCCGATTTCGTATCCTTGAACGCCCCTTATACCCCCGATACCTATCATATCCTCGGCGAGGAAGAGTTCAAGCAGATGAAGCCTTCCGCCATCCTGATCAACACGGCCCGTGGCCCGTTGGTGGACGAGCATGCCTTGGTAAAAGCCTTGCGAGAAGGTACGATTCATGGTGCCGGTTTGGATGTATTCGAGTTTGGAGACTATCCTCTCCCCGAGTTATTGGAAATGGACAACGTGGTATTAACCCCTCATATCGGCACCCAGACGATGGAAACCCGTATCATTATGGCACGCACGGTATGCAACAACGTGATCGGGTTCTTGGAGGGCGATCGTCCCGTATCACGGGTACTCCGGCCATGACGGCGGCGTTTATCCTATCCGAGCTACAGTCGGTCGGTACACCCGAGAAGGCGGTTCATTTGAGCCGCTTTTTCAAGACTGGTCCCGGTCAATATGGCGAGGGCGATCAGTTTCTCGGAGTGGTTGTCCCGCAAACCCGCAGCATAGCGAAGGCTAATAAGGCGACTCCTTTCGATGAGCTGCAGCTGTTGCTGGATAGTCCGTGGCATGAGGCACGTCTATGTGCCTTGCTGATTTTGGTCTATCGTTTCCAGGATCGGAAAGCGATGCCGGAAGAGCGGGAAGTCATCTTCCGATTCTATCTGAAGAATATGCGGCGTTGCAATAACTGGGATTTGGTAGATTTGACCTGTCGGGATATCGTCGGCGAATATTTGGTGGACAAAGATCGTTCCCTCCTCTACCGTTTGGCGGAAAGCGAGAATTTATGGGAACAACGGATCTCGATCGTCTCTACGTGGGCATTTATCCGTCGGAATGATTTTGGGGATACCTTGGAGTTATCCGAACGGTTGATCGATCATAAACACGATTTGATGCATAAGGCGGTTGGGTGGATGCTGCGTGAGGTCGGCAAAAAGGAGCGGCAGACGCTTACCGATTTCTTGGAACGCAACGCTACTCGTCTTCCTCGTACGGCGCTTCGTTACGCTATCGAGCATTATCCGGAACCCGAGCGGCAATATTTTCTAAAGAAGAAATAACATGGATACAAAGACCATCTCTTTACTTCGTGAATGGGCGAAAACGTACAATACGGAATCGTTTATCAAGGATGATCCGGTGCGATTCCCCCATCGGTTTATGGAGAAACGAGATATTGAGATATCGGCTTTCCTGACGGCGTGGATCTCTTACGGTCGCAGGGCGCATATTCTCCAAAAAGCGGAAGAGCTACACCGGCTGATGGGCGAAAGTCCTTACGAGTTTATCCGTACCGGAGAGACTTCTTTCGCTCCCCTACGGAACCGCCCGGTTCGCGGGCGGGATACCTTTTACCGTTTTTATACCTATCATGATCTGCATCTCCTTTGTTGTCGCCTAAAGGATATATACGATACCTACGACTGTATGGAAGACGCTATGGCCGCCGCCGGTCCTTGCGAAGATCCTATCTTGCGGTTGCGACAACTTTTTGCTGATCTCAATGGCATTCCGGTCTTGCACGGGACTTCCGCTTGTAAGCGTCTGGCGATGTTCTTGCGTTGGATGGTGCGTACGGATGGTATCGTCGATCTCGGTATCTGGAGAACAGCCGTGCATCCCCGCCAATTAATCATCCCGTTGGATACGCATGTGCACCAGATCTCCTTGCGCTTGGGCTTGACAGGCCAAAAAACCGCTACCCTTCGTACGGCCCGTGAGATAACGGACGCATTGGCGAAAGTCTTCCCCGATGATCCTTGTCTGGGGGATTTCGCCTTATTTGGCTACGATATAAATCAAGAATAAAAAGATATGGAAGAAAAGAAGATAAATAACATCTCGTCTGTTTGCGTGTATTGCGCATCCAGCACGAAGATTCCCTCGGTTTATTTTGACGCCGCCAAGGAATTGGGGCGTCTTTTGGGAGAGCGAAAACTACGGGTAGTCAATGGTGCCGGGAATATCGGTTTGATGTGCGCTGTCTCCGACGCTGCGTTAGCGGCTGGTGGAACGGTAACGGGCGTTATCCCCCATTTTATGGTGGAGCAGGATTGGTATCATAAAGGCTTGACCGAGTTGATTGAGGTCGAGACGATGCACGAGCGTAAACAGCTCATGGCAAACCTCTCGGATGCGGTGATCGCCCTTCCCGGTGGATGCGGTACATTAGAGGAACTTCTGGAGATCATCACTTGGAAACAACTCGGTCTCTACCTCAATCCGATCGTAATCCTCAATATTAATCATTACTATGATCCCTTGTTGGAACTTTTGAGGAACGCCATGAACGAGAATTTCATGCGTCCCCAGCACGCCAAGATGTGGGCGGTAGCCGACACGCCGGAAGAAGCTATCCGTCTCATCCACGCCGAGCCGAAATGGGACGCAAGCCTTCGGAAGATCGCGGCGATTTAATACTATTAGGCGAAAGGAGACGCAGCACGCTACGTCTCTACAATTAAAAATGAATATGATAATGAAAAAACTAGGTTTATTAATGATGTTGTTGCTCCTGTCAAGGATCGCTTTGTTCTGCCAGGCACAGACGGCGGGTATCGAGGAGAAGGAAGTGCTTAGGAATGAAGATGTGATTTTCCATCAGATTGATGAGCATACATGGTTTGGAACAGGTCATTTAATGGCGAACGAGAGCCTGTATCTGGTCGAGGGAGAAACGAAAGCGATCTTGATTGATGCCGGAACAAAGATCAAGGATTTGGATAAGCTCGTGGCTTCCATCACGGATAAGCCGGTTACGCTGGTCGCCACGCATGTGCATCCGGACCATACAGGCTCGGCTATCGATTATTTCCCGGAGATTTATATCAATCCGGCTGATACGATAGGTATACCGGAATTTATGCCGAATTATAAAGGCAAAGTTTGTTTCCTTGAAGACGGTGAAATCCTAGATTTAGGTGGGCGTATCCTAGAGATAGTCTTTACTCCCGGGCATACTCCCGGCTCAACCACTTTTGTGGATAAGGATGCCGCTTATGGTTTTAGCGGCGATTCGTTCGGCTCCGGTAATCTATTGCTGGGAGTTGACTTCTCTACGCTCATATCTACTTGTAAGAAGATGAGTGCGGTGATCGAGAAATATGATATCAAATACCTCTACCCCGGACATTATTTCGGAATGAACAAGGAAACCCCTCAACGGGTAAAGGATCTAATCACGATGAGCGAGGAGATCTTATCCGGTAAAGCGCAAAGCGAGCCTAACCCCAGCGGCCTGATGGGGTTAGACCGAATATACACGAAGTATGGTGTCCGTATAAATTATAAAGAAGAAAGTATGAAATGAGGGGACCTTTAGATTCTGAACCCGATTTCACTGATAATCTTCAATTCAAGCAATTTCTCCAATATTAATCTATCCATATGAGAGTAAGCGGTTTTTCCGTGTGCTAACTTATATACACGGAAGCCGCTGACATTGAATTCTTTCCCTAATTGATCATACAAGCTTTTCTTGTTTGTCTTAAACCAGTAATTAAATAAGTTCTTCATAATCCGACTTTTGTAATTATCTTTCATTGTACGTTGTTAAAAAGCGTATTTTTACCTACCAGAATTGTAAGCGATGAAAACGAATAGCTAAAACGATCGTTTATATTAGCCAAAAAGTTTGTTTGATGAAGTATTGGTAAAAGATGAATCTCTTATTTTGTGAAAGTGCTGAATAACTTTTAGTTGAATCGCATTTTTGGTCTCAAAAGAATTTCATATATTTGTGGCATGAAAGGATAAAAAAACGACTAGTTGAAACGATGGTTTAGGCTAGTCGTTTTAAAGAAGCACTTAGGAATCAAGATGTGCTTTTCCATTAGATTGATGAGCGTACATGATTTGGAACAGGAAATTTAATGGCAAACGAGAGCCCGTATCTAGCCGAGGGAGAAACGAAAACGATCTTTCCCATTATGGCCAATAATGTGCTGCAATTTGAGGCGTATCCGGATGTATAGGTTATCGCATACTTATTTTTAAGGTAGGCTTATTGTATATTTCCATATACGCTCTTGTTTCCTGTCGTGTGATTCAGTAAAAACATGTACGTGTTTCCCGAAAAACATGTACGACTTTTTCCAAAAACACGTACGTGTTTTGCGGAAAGTATAATCGTCTTTTTAAGATGTTTATGTTCAATGATTTATATAAGAACATTATTTACGTGCTTATTGTCTAGGATTTGCCTTGGGATACGTATGCTCTAAATAGACTCCGGATACTGAAAATCGGGTGGGAAAAGTAAACAGGGATCGTTGGCAAACTTACCAGCGATCCCACTAAATCCCTATTATAATTTCGCTTGATTCACTTGCGGCGTGCGGATACCCGGTTTCAATTCCCCGTTGATGATGGTTAATCGGCCATCTTGGATAACCGCTCCCGCTCCGGCACGGGCCAACTGCTCATATTCGCCCAGATCGCTCCATGCTTTCGTGGATAGGTCGTATTGGAGTAAGGTGGTATTGAATCGGTACCATTCTACCGGATGGTGCATATAGGCCTTGGCTTCGGCTTGCAGGCGGGTAATGGCCGCTGAATCTCGCGCCGCCTCCGCTTTCGCTAAATGGATCGGTCGGGCGATGGCGGCTAAGAAACAATCGTAGTTCACACCTCCCATAAATAAGATTTTATCCGTTTGGAAAGTCACGGCACAGCCTCCTGTTAGGGTACGGTTCGTTCCGTCCTTAAACGGGGGAAGAACGGTCTCTTGTTGCCAGGTAAAAGTTGCCGGGTCGAATACCAATACATCCGTCGGGACGATCGGTTCCTCTTCGTTTAGGATGGGCTGGAAGCCTCCGGCTAGATAAATACGTGTGCCGTTGGGACTTTCTCCGGCCGCTAATACCGGTTGTACACGGGCTGCTCCCGGGAAGTCCGGTAGTTGTTCCCATCCCTTTTCGATATTCGCGAGGTTGAGGCGTAAGAAGGTATGGCAGGGCTGTCCATTCTCATTTCCCCCTGCTACGTAAATCTCCTGTCCGGTAAAAGCAGCCGAGAGATTATCCATTGGAGACGGTAAGGAGGGTAAGGCGCAAACCGCTACCTCTCCTTTCGTGGGGTTATAGGAGATGCGGGAGACCTCGACCAAGGAAGAATCACTGTTGTTTCCTCCGATGCAAACGATACCTTCCGGGGTGGAAACCGTAGCGCCGTAGGCGACGGGACGAGGCAGTCGGTCGATCTCTTTCCAGCCTTCGGGAAGAAGGACGAATATCTCGCTGTAATATCGCTTGGCTCCTCCCTCGGTGACGGGTTTGTCCGGAAAGTTGCAACCTCCGGCAACGATCAATACGCCGTTATGGATGCCGGCGAACGGGGCGGAAACGCCAAGGGAAGCCGTATCGGCTGCTCCCGGTAGATCCGGTAATTTTGTCCAGTTTATCATGGTGTTCTGTTTTTTAGATATAGGCTGGCCGCATCCCGCTACGCAGAGTAGCAGGAGGAACAACCAGCCGGTGATTTGTTGTTTATTATGCATAGCTTATTCTTTTATAGCCCGGAATGTAGAGGCCGGCATGCCCGCCTCGTTTACAAGATTCGCTCTCGTGAAGGGTTGCCAGCCGTAGCGTACCAGCTTCGGGTGAGTCACTTGATCGTTCCACACCTTTACTTTCCCGTTCTCTACCACGGCTTGCGCCGGATAGTAAAGTCCTTCCTGCTCGGCGATCTCGAATGTACGGATGGGGTCCCCATCGGAAGTTCTCAAGCCCTTTGCGTAATCGAAAGTGATATAGGCGGCGTTATCGGTAAACGTTGCGTTGCGGAACAAAGGGCCGGATGGGATTACGTTATGTCCGTAGGTCTTGTTCAAGGCCCAATGTGCCAGTCGTTCGCCAATCTCTTTTTTTCGGGTAGGGTGAACGTTTAAAGAATCCCCGCGATCGCTACTAACGGCCATACCCGTATTCGATACGGTTTGCGCCAGGCGGCGTTGGCTGTCCCTGAACCAAGTCCAACTCGGGCGGTCTATGCTGGATAGTTGGACATAGTAGAAAGGCAGGTCTGCGTTCCAATTCTGGCGCCAGCTGTTCACCAATAACGGGAATAATCGTTCGTGTACTTCCATATTATGGGCGTTCGATTCTCCTTGGTACCAAATAATCCCTTTGATGGGATATCGATGAAGGGGTTGGATACCCGCCTCGAACAGATAACAAGGCTCATACGGATGGCGTTGGAGCGGGTTGGACGCTTGCTTGATGTTTAAGGCCGCCCGTTCACGTACCCAATCTTGGATAAAGTCGTTCTTCGTCCAATCCTGTAAGATATCCGGAAACTCGAATTCCAGTGTTTTCCGGTCGATCCATGCCTCCGTAGGCGAGCCGCCAACAGCGTTCAATATCAATCCTACGGGTACTTGTAAGCTATCGGCCAGCATACGCCCGAAGGCAAATCCTATGGCCGAGAAGCGTGCGGTATTCCGCGTGTCGCATACTTCCCATTGGGCGTCGTGGTAATATTGCAGGCGGTTCAATGAATCCAGTACGGAAGCGTCCCATTCCACGGCGTAGGTCTCCCAGCGGGGCTTTAGGTCGAATAAACGGATTTGCGAGTGTTGTTTCGCGTAATCCAATTGTTGCTGTTGTTCTTCCTTTACGCTCTCGTTTACCCGAAACGCCATGTTGGATTGTCCGGAGCATAGCCAGACTTCCCCGGCTACTACATCCCGATAGTTCAGCGTGCGGCTGGGGGTAGAAACCGTTAAGGTATAGGATTTCCCGCTTACCCGCAAGGGATCGAGCGTGACAGTCCATTTCCCGTTCGTACCGGCTACGGTCTCCTTCCTTTGTCCGGCGAGGGTAACGGTTACTTTCTCCCCTTGGTTGGCGATACCAGATATAGGAAGCGGTTGATCCCGTTGCAAGACCATCCGGTCCGAATAGATGGCAGGAAGCTGTAATCCTCCGTAATCGCCGGTTAGCGCACCATAAACGGTGCGGGCCAAGATACCGGCACCTTCAGCGTTGGGATGCAATGCGTCGGGCAATAGATCCGGACGGTCATATAATCCTTCCTGCAAATCGACCAAGGTCGCGCCGGCTATCCGGGCGATTTCTTCGATAAGCGCTTGCTCCATCCAGTACCAGTCTCTTGTACCGGATTTAAAACGAGGATGGCGGTGAGATATCGGAGTCATACGGCAAACCCATACCTTGCATTTCGGATTGGCTTTCCGGAAGGATTCGATCAAGGAAAGATAATCCCGAACGAAGTCGTCCCGGTAATTCGGCCATGCCCGAGGGTCCGTATCGTTCAATCCCAGATGGATGATAACGTAATCTCCGGCAAACCTCAGTGCCTTTTGATACGCCTCTTGTTGGGTATAAGGACGATATCCCTTGTTTAATAAAGTAGCCCCGCTATGCCCGAAGTTCTCCACTTCGTAGGCATCTCCAAGCATCTGTTGCAATTGGGCCGGGTAGCAGTTTGTTTCCCGGTTCTCGATTCCGTAGCCGTAGGTCACGCTATTACCTACGCAAGCCACCTTGATCTTTTGCGCTTGGCTCATAAATGCGAAAGCGAGGAAGATGGATAAGATTCCTATTATTTTTCTCATTTCATTCAACCGAATTAGACGTTATTTAAGTTGTTTATCCGGAGAGTAAACCAGTCCTTCCACCGCTTTCTCTCCATCGGGTGTGACGCAAACGAACGTAAACATCCATTTCACCAGACGGACCTCGGGGGTATTGAACGTACCGACCGGAAGCTTCATGAACACCTTGTTCCAGCCTTTTCCCAGATGGACCGGGGTTGGTTTACGGCTTACGCAGTTCTCGTTCCCCAGTGGGATCTCATTGGACTTCTCCCGGTGGGTAGCGGTCCATACGGGGGGCGTTATCTCTTGATCATTTACCCAGATACGGCTTTCTTTATAATCCCATTTCCCTTGTGAGGGAGGAAGATCCATCTCCGAGCGCCCGTAATTCTGGAATTCGATCCACGCCCCTACGTCTTGCGTCTTGGGCGAATAGATCCAAGTCCATGCGTAAGCGGTATGATTCGGCTGCGGGTCCTTATAGACACCGGGAACCAGCGGTCCCCAGACATGGCGCAGGTAGATTCCGGCACCGATGGCGTCGTGCGTACCGTAATTTTTCCCTTCATAGGTATATTGCGCTTGAAGCGACTTTTCCGGAGGGAAAGAACGGGTCAGTTCCCCATCATTCGGGAAAGGGTCGGTGATACGCCATCTCACGTTGGTTTGCTTGACGTAGGCGAACGGGTATCCTTGGAAATGATGTTCTTTATGCCATAACATCCGCCGCTCAAAATCGACAAATGTCTTATGCTCCTCGTTATCGGGATCGATAGGCAGCATCGTTCCGTTCTTATCGAAATATTGATAGCCGCCGCCCAACCAAGAACGTTCGGCGATCGCTAATAGATTCGGATACAAATTGTTCTCCCGGATCAATTTGTCCTCCGGCTGTACGACCCGGTCGTGCCATACGGCAAGGATCGTACCCGCCAAATCATGGCTTCCTTGCGGTTCATTGTAAATACGGCTGGTGTATAAGCCGATCAAGTCGGCGAACGTATCAAAATGGTTGATATAATGGAAACGGGAGTCGATCGCGGGAATGCCCGGTCGCGCTTTTCCCCGGTAACTCCACATTTGCTCCATGTCGATCTCACCCGGCTTGTACTCCCATCCCGGGTTCCAAGAGATCACTTGTTTCCCTTTCGCACGGATATAAGCGACCATCTCGGGTACGAACTTTGGATTGGTAAACTTTACCTCGTCGGTCCCGATATGTAAGTAAGGAACCTCCTCGAATACCTCGCAAACCTCATCCATCAATAGTTTTAAGATCGCCATACCCTCCTTGCTCTGCATATCATGACGGAACGCCCGGATGAAAGCGTCGCTATGCCCCGGCATATCGATCTCCGGAATCAATAGTACGTTATGCTCTTTGCAAAAGCGAACCAGCTCCTTTGCCTCCTCGATCGTGTAATATTTTCCGGGCATACGGCTCATATTGCAGCTGTCGTTCAGCATCGGAAAGATCTTGCTCTCCAGACGCCAAGCTTGGTTCTCCGTGAGATGCCAATGAAATACGTTCATCTTGTAGCGGGAAAGTACCTCGATCTCCCGTTTCAGTTCTTCCATGGAGATATAGCTCCGCCCCACGTCTTGCATGAATCCTCGTATGCGGAAAGCGGGCCAGTCGGTGATCTCGCAGCCTTGGATGGAATATCGCTTCCCTTGCCGCTCGGTCAGTTGGCGCAAGGTTTGTATCGCCCAATAAGCTCCTTGCTCGGATACCGCCCGGATGGTTATCCCCCGGGAAGAGACGCTTAGTTGATAAGCCTCCTCGGAGTTGAGGGGGATTCCGTCCAATTTGTCAACCAAGGAAACCTCTATCTTGTATCGGCTGTCCGGTTGGACGCTTACCGGCAGCTCCTCCAAGAATTCCATTAGGATGGAACGGAGTTTCCCTTCGGAAGAAACCGCGATTTCCTTCGGATGGAACGAAGCGTTTGTCCGGACGTATTTTTGAGGCAAGGGCAATAAAACAGGATTCCGGGCCTGTAAAGACCCGGAAATGCCTATATATACAATAAGAATAAGATTCAGTATTGATCTCATAGATTGTTTCTCTAAGGAATAAGATCCGTTAGCTTAACGGCTTGGAAGGTCATATGCGCCACGCTTGACTCGTAGAAGATTCCAACCGTTTCCTTATCGATCATGGAGAGACAGGAATATCCCCAGCCTTCGGCCTCGTCTAATAAGACTTGATGCTCCGTAGGCCAAGTAAGTCCGCCGTCCAGACTCGCCTTGATCGTGATATGATTACGCCCTTTTGTCGTATTCGGGTTGGAGAAGAGTAAAAGGTCTTTGCCGGTGATGTTGTCTTTGGCGTTTACCTTGATCAAGCTGGCCATACAAACGGGTTCCTGCAAGGCACTGCGGCTGGAAGGATGCTCTGTCCATGTCTTGCCTAAATCTTTTGTCGTGGCTACGGCACGGCTACCGCCCCGGTTATCACGCATATTTAGCATCAATACGCCCGGCTCTACCTCGGCAACTTGCGCCTCCGTGGTATTCGTGCGGGCTAAGTTATGCAGGTGCCATGTTTTCCCGCGGTCTTTGCTATACATAATGCCGGCGTTGGGCACACGGGTAGCGTCGATAAACTGGATCGGGAAGACCAAGGTACCGTCTTGCATCGTGATGCCTCGTCCCGGGCCTTGCAATAGGAAATACCAAGACGGGTCTTTTACTTGAGACGTGATGTTGATCGGTTCGCTCCACGTCTTACCATCGTCCTCACTTTTCACGAGCATAAGTTGGGCGGTCTCGTCCGGTGTCATTCCCGGCATGGAGTTCCACCAAGCCCGTTCGTTACCCATACCATGCGTCCATGCGGCTACTACCCAGATCGTATTGGTCTTTTCGTCTACCAAGATCGATGGGTCTCCCACGCCGTTTTGTCCGTGGGGCAGGCCATCCGTTTGCTGGAAAGTCATGGCTACTCGCATCGGTTCCCAAGTTTGTCCCTTATCGGTACTGCGGCTTACTCCGATATCGATTTTCTCTTGCAGGTCCACGCTGCTATTATAGCGAATATCGTAGACTCCGAGTAATGTTCCGTTATTCGTCGTCACTAATCCCGGGATGCGGAAGGCCGCCGATCCGTCATCCCCGGCTTGGCGTACGCCGATACCTACATGGCGTTCGTTTACCTTTCCTTTCCAAGTGATGTCGATCGGTTTGTTGTTGATCTGGGCGTTAGGTATCGTAGTCGCTACTTTTGCCAATAAGGAAGTCTCTGGCTTCATCTGGATACTTACCCAGAAATAATTGATGCCTTTAAGCATCGGTTGCTTAGAGGTTAGTTTTACCGTGCGCGACAAGGGGGCGGTAACCTCATCTTGCCGTACGGAATAAGATTCAAGAGCCTTACGGGTATTTCCCGGTATATGGCTGGATATGTACGTAACGGGACTGAAATGTTCCCCTTTGCGGGAAGGAGCTTCCACTCCGCTATAAAATAGACGTATCGCTTGGATGTCCGACAGGTCGACATTGTCTCCGATCTGTATCGTGATCTCGTTTAATACATCCCCTTTTTGGGCCGGTATCCGCATCTCGTAAAGTACATTGTCGATCCGGTCTATCAAGATAGGGATTTGTTGCTCTCGCACATAAAGACTGTCTGCCGCAAAAGCCGTTTGTACGATGAAAAGAAGGCAGAAATACAGGAAAGTTTTTTTCATGATGTTTTTTGTTTGTAGGTTGAAATTAATAGATATGTGAATTCCAAAGGTAGCGATATTCATTCATATGAACAAAGCCCCTTTGGAATTCATGCCAAAAACCTAGTTATATCCAATCGCCTTAAACCTATGTACGATTAGTATCCGGGAGTCTGTTTCAATGCGGGATTGTTTGTTAATGCACCCTCGTTGATCGGCCACAAAAGACGAGACTCTTGTGCGGTCGTGTATTTCAAGACATATTGATTACCGAAACGTCTCAAGTCATACCAACGCTTGCCCTCGAAGAAGAACTCGCGCAGCCGTTCTTTCAATATAGCTTCCATCACGTTCTCATCGCCCCCCTCAAATGGGTTATCGTTATAGAAACTTCCCTTGTCATTCGGATAAGCGACCTCGTTTTTATGTGCGTTGAAATATTCAGAACCGTAAGCACGCTCGCGTACGGCATTGATCTCCGTGGAAGGATCTTCTCCTAAGAGAGCTTTAGCCTCGGCTAGTAGTAACAGGGCATCGGCATAACGGTAAATAGGATAATCATCCAGCCAGTTACGTTCGTTGCTACCCTCCAATGTTGTTCCTTGGAATTTGTATGCGAATGGAGCGATGTACTTTATGCTTCCGTCTTCCTGTTTTTGATAAACAGCTTTCAAGGTTCCTGTCAGACGGGAATCATTTTCGCGGAAAGTCTTCCAGTAATGATCTTTCTTAACTTGGTAACGCATTAAACCGTGGAAATTATAACCCGGAATTTCCATGAATGGGGTTCCTGATTCATCGCAATAGTTTGCCATGTATTCACGTTGCGGAACCATGTTGTTTCGCCAATTATAATCTTTCCACATGGTGAATTCATCTTTGATACTCTTGAAAGCGAAGATGATCTCGCTATTCTCCTTATTCCCATAGGCGAATACATCAGTAAACTTATCCTGTAGCTTTAGGTTGCCGTTTTGTTGAAGATCTTGCAAAGCAGCCTTGGCGGTAGAATAATCTCCTGTACCTCCACCCATTTGGCGACCACTCCATAAATAAACTTCACCCTTTAGTATCAATGTGGCTGATTTAGACCAGTAGCCTTTTCCATATTTGTAAGAATAATCACTACCGAAAGCATTGACGGAAGCGTCAATGTCTTTCTTGATCTGGTCCATGACCTCACTTGCTGGAGACGCCGCTTTTTCCAAATGAGAGATATCCAGTTCGTTACCTAGAGTAGGTTCGGTTACCAAAATTACATCTCCCCATGAACGTAATAGATGGAAATAAATATACGCACGCATACCATATGCTTCACCTAAGAAGTAGTTCTTCTCATTTTCATCTAATAAGGTAGTCTCGTTGGTCTTACGGATCATGAGGTTTAATTGGTTGATTGTCTCATAGAAATCTCCAAAATTGCTGATGCCCGTAAATTCAGCGTTGATCGTATTATACGGATATCGTTCTACGCCTTGAGTGGCTTCACCTCCGAAAGGCTGGTCGCCATAAATATCGGCACGTGGTTCACCCAGTACGAATATATTATAGCTACGTAAGCGAAGCAAGGAATGCAGACCTGTATTGAATGCCTTGAATTGGTCCGATGATTTCCAATAGTTAGCATCGGAAATACTGCTGACTGGCTCCATGTCCAACGAGGTGCATCGATTGAATGTCAACAAGGACACAGCCGCCATAAAGGTTATAAATATCTTTTTCATATGATGTTTAATTTTTATGCGTTAATTAGAAAGTTACAGATACACCCATAAGGACAGTCTTAGGAGTCGGATATCTACCATTGTCGATGCCTTGACCATAATAGGTATCTACGGCTGGTTCCGGTGATACTCCGGAATAACCGGTAAAGTAGCACAGATTTTGTCCGGTGACATAAACAGAGGCGTTTGACATAAACGCTTTATTGATCCATCTTTTCGGTAAGTTCCATGTCAATGTGATCTCGCGAAGTGCCAAGTAATCACCCTTTTCATAGAATCGTGAGCTGTTGTTATCTACAGCCGTAAGTCCGTTGTTGGAGCGGGTGATATTCTTTTTGCTCAATTGATCCGCATAGTAGAATTTCGGGATATCCGTATTCGTGTTCTCTTCAGACCAGCTTTGTTTAACCATGTCGATGATGTTAAATGAACCTTGGTATTGTCCGATAGAGCGTGCGGCCAAGTCGTTATACAATGTATGGCCTAATGCGTAGTCGAAACGGGCGTATAAAGAGAAATCCTTGTAAGAAACGGTGGTAGAGAAACCTCCTGTTACGTTCGGGAAGATATTGCCTACCTTCACACGGTCTAGATTGTTGATGACACCGTCACCGTTCAAATCGGCCCAACATACGTCACCCGGCTCGATTTGTTGTTTTCCGGTTTTGTCTTTCAGGGCTTCCCATGCCGCTGGACCATATAATTCACCAATGGCGTCATAACGATTATTTGCGTTTGCTTTTACGTCATCCCAATCTTTGAAAATGTGATCTTGCTTGAATGCGAACAAGTCACCCAGCTTTCCTCCTTCTTGTTTTCCGCCAACCCAAACGACTTCGCCTTTTTTCGGATCCCATACTTGGTATCCACCTTGGCGGTTGTTCTCGTTTCCGTTTGCCGGAAGCTTGATGATCTTGTTGGCTACCGTAGATAAGTTAGCTGTTACGTCCCAACTGAAACCTCCTACATTATTTAAGATGTTAGCTTTTACCTCCATCTCAAAACCTTGGTTACGCAGTGTTCCTAAGTTGGTTTTGATACTTTTGAATCCCGTGTAATTAGGCAAATCCAGATCAGTCAACAAATCGGAAGTCGTACGGTTATAATAGTCTAAGATAAAGCTTAAGCGGTTATTGAAGAAACCTATATCCAGACCTACTTCGAAAGACTTACTTTGCTCCCAACGTAAACCGCTATTAACCAATTGGTCATTGTAAAAACCAACGGAATTGTTGTAGTTTGTTATGATGTTTCCGTCTTTGTCCTTCTGTCCGTAACTACCGTATACGTCATAATAACCTAATCCGTTTACATTACCGTTTACACCATAGCTGACACGTGGTTTCAGGTTCGAGATAATATCCGCTAATTTGGAGTCCTTGAAGAAATCTTCCTCCATGATGTTCCAACCTGCGGAGACACCCGGGAAGAAACCCCAACGGTGGTCGCTCAGTTTGGAGATACCATCATAACGAGCTACAACAGACAACAGATATTTGAGGTTGTAGTTATAGTTTACACGAGCGAAGCCGGAAAGGATACGATAGCCTTGTTTGTAACTGTATGAATACGTACGGTTACTTCCTGCGTTCAAGGTTGGGATATCATCCGAAGGTGAATTTTGAGTCTTGGCGTTTAACGTATATTGATGCCAATTGAAATACTCACCGCCGACCATGGCTTCCAAATTATGCTTGTCCTTGAAACTATCAGAATATGTCAAGGTCACACTATGTTGCTGTTGATTTTCCTTTACATATTTCGCTTCAGCCTGGCGCGTTAGGTTCGGTGTGCTAGAGTTCTGTTGTTGATAGGCTTTATCAAATTTATCCGTTTGATTATCTACGTGATACAAAGCGCTATTAGCCTTTAATACTAATTTCTCGGGAATGATTTGCAAATCGAAACCTATGTTGTATGTTGAACGACGGATTCCATTTGTATTCGTTAGCTTGTCCTTGTAGTAAAGAGGATTACCATCACCGGTACCGAAACCGGAAGCGGGAGATCCATCTTCCATATAGGGGTTCCAAGTTGGGCGTTGGCTCATCGTACGATAGAAGAACTCGTATTGACCGATCCATAATCCCGGCGTACGAGACCAAGTGTAAGTCGCCCCGCCGTTTACAGTTAAGATCGGGAATATTTTATAGGAACCGTTTAACGTTCCGGAGAAGCGTTCGTAACTAGTACCTTTGATCAAACCATCTTCTTTGTAATAACCTAAACTAGCAGCGAAAGTACCCTTATCGTTACCGCCTGTAATGTTCAAATAATGATCTTGCGTGAATGAGGGGTCTTTGAAAGCTGCATCTTTCAATTGGCCTGAATAATCCTTAAATAAAAGTTGCTTTGTAGGATCATTGGGATCTGTCATTTGTTGCCAACCTTCGTTTAACAGACCTTTCGTCGTGTCATCTAGATAGCGAATGTCGAATAAATCGTTACCAACTCCATAGCCCATTTGGTTATCGATACCCGAACGTCCGGTTCGCTTGTATCCTAAGCGATTATAATAGATATAGTCCTCTGCGTTCAAGTAATCATATCCTGTACGGGCGAAGTTTGCTCCTCCTTTAAATTTATAGGAAACGGAAGCTACGCCTTCTTTTCCCCGTTTGGTCGTGACAAGGATTACACCGCCATTCGCACGTGCTCCATAAATGGCCGTTGAGGCAGCATCTTTTAATACTTGGATGGACTCGATATCTGAAGGGTTGATATCTGCCAAAGAGTTACGAACGATACCGTCTACCACTACCAAAGCTCCATTGTCTTTTCCGGTCATGGTAGCTCCACCACGAAGTACGATATTGGGGTCTTTACCCGGCTGGCCACTTATGTTTACTACGCGTAAACCGGAAACCGTACCTTGTAAAGATTGTCCGGCATTGGCCATAGCTGCATTTTCCAGTACGGCGTTATCCAATTTAGAGATAGAGGTTGTCAAGGTCGCTCTCTTTTGTGAGCCACCGTAACCGGTTACCACTACTTCGTCTAGCTGTTCGGCGTTTTCTTGTAGGATCACGTCTACTTTGGCTTTCCCGGCTACTGGAATTTCTTGTGTCTTGTACCCAATGAAAGAAAATACTAATGTGGCGTTTTTGTTGGATACGGTGAGAGTGTAATTACCGTCGAAATCGGTAATCGTTCCATTTGTCGTGCCTTTTTCAACGATAGACGCACCGGGGACACCCATTTTATAGGTATCCAGCACTGTTCCGGAGACTGTCTGCTCTTGTCCGTACATAAATGCCGGAAGTAGGAGCGCAAGCATTAAGAGCAGTAGATTCTTCTTCATAATGAATTACTTTTTTGTTGTTTATTTAGTTTATTGGATGAGATTAATTAGCATTCGTCGGTCATATTAGCGACTTTCGGACGTAAGAAGATCACTTGGATTAAAAGTGCGATGAGTACCAATCCGGCTAGCATGGCGAAGTCATGGCCAAGATTACCAGCGTCGGTAGATTTTCCTAGTATATCCGTGATGGCGGCTCCGGCAAATACACCGGTCATATTCATAATTCCATAGGCTGTAGCCCGATAACGGGGGGAGATGAATTGGCAAAGGATAGGCATATTATTGGCGTCGAATATACCATAACCGATACCGAAGCAAAGACCACCGCCGATAATCATCGGGAAGTTGTGCCCAAATCCTAGTAATAGGAGAGAGGGTATCGTTAATGCCAAACCAATGGCGCCTGTGTATACACGTCCCCGGACATTCCGCTGGATCCATTTATCGGATAAAATACCTCCGGCGATTACCCCTATAAAGGAAGAGATAGCGATCGTGAATGTAGATAACGGACCGGCCTCGGACATATCCAACGAGAGATTTTCAGCGAATAGGGTAGGGAGCCAGTTCTTTGTCGCCCAACCCGGTAAGCTCGGCGTGGCGAAATAAAGAAGAATGATCCAAAAAGCGATGTTCGTGAATAACATCCCTAATCCTTTAAACGCACCGGAAATCGGATTCTCTTTCGGATAATTTTCCAGTTTTACGGCTTGTTCGACATGATCTTTCTTATCGTGTAAGAAGATGATCAAGACCACGCTATAAGCGATGCCGATGATACCAAACCAATGGAAAGTCGTTTCCCACGTATAAGCGCTGGCCACCGTAGCTCCGAATCCTCCCAAGGCTTGGCCTACGTATAGACCTGTCATATGGATACCTACGGCTAATGACCGTGTTTTCTCTTGGTGATAATCTGTGATAAGCGATAATCCGGCAGGAATATACAGGGCCTCACTGACCCCCATCAAGGCACGTAGGTAATAGATCTGATTGAAATCCGTGCAATACCCCATCATCAAAGTCACGAAGGACCAGACAAATAAGCTACCCACGATTAGCCACTTCCTGTTTACCCTGTCTGCCACCATACCGGCTACAGGGCTCATGAATCCGTAGATCCAGAGGAAGACTGCCATCAAACGTCCGAAGTTCGCCGCAGACTATGTCATTCAACTTCTATTACAAATTCTTACAATTAAGATAGCTCCTTATGAAAAAATTTTATTTTATTACGCTTAGTTTTTGAAAAAACTTATTGTACCTTTGCCCTAATCACTCAATAAAGGTATAACCATGACAACTAAGTTCTTGCTCTCGTCCGATGACAATACTCGTAGTGGCCTTCTGAAAAAGAAGATCATACATTATTATATGGCCAATGGAGACGCTACTATAGCGGAGGTATGTAAAGAAATGAATCTCAGTATCCCCACCGTCACCAAGCTAATTAGCGAATTACAAGAGGACGGTTATATACTCGACTTTGGAAAACAAGAGACTAGCGGAGGGCGTAAGCCTAGTATTTACGGGCTCAATCCCGCATCCGGCTATTTTGTGGGCGTAGATATACTGAAAGATCAACTGAATCTAGCCATATTAGATTTTAAGGGAGATAAGATCCGCATTGAGCAGAATATCCCTTATACACTCGAAAACACACCAGCCGCTTTAGACCATCTTTGCGAATGTATCAATGAATTTATAAACTCGTTGCCGATCCCAAGGGAAAAGATATTAAGCATTGGCATTAATATATCCGGACGGGTAAATCCTTTCGCCGGATATAGCTATAGCATTTTTTACTTTGAGGAGAAGCCCTTGTCTCAAATCCTTGAGGAAAAACTACATATAAAGATCTATATAGAGAATGACACCCGTTCCATGGCTTACGGCGAATATCTTCAAGGAGTCGTAAAAGGAGAAAAAAATATCCTATTCATCAATATATCTTGGGGATTAGGTATCGGTATCATCATAGACGGCAAGGTTTATTTCGGGAAATCAGGCTTCTCCGGAGAATTTGGGCACTTCAGCTTCTTCGAGAATGAGATTCTTTGCCATTGCGGTAAAAAAGGATGCCTCGAGACTGGAGCTTCCGGTTCTGCCCTATACCGTACCCTCCTTGAGCGGTATAAAGAGGGTAGCAACACCATATTGGCCAGTAAAATCGATGCCGGGGAATACATCGGGCTCTCTGACTTGATCGACGCTATTCAGAAAGAGGATATGCTATCTATTGAGATACTGGAGGAGATCGGTTTTAATCTAGGTAAAGGAATAGCCGGATTGATGAACATTTTCAATCCGGAACTGGTCGTACTGGGCGGCCCCTTGTCGCAGACGGGAGAATATTTAAGCCTACCTATTAAAAGTGCCGTCAGGAAGTACTCTTTGAACTTGGTAACCCGTGATACTCAGATCAAAGTATCCAAATTAGGTGAAAGAGCGGGTATATTAGGAGCCTGCCTGCTATCTCGATCTAAAATTCTAGGTATGATTTAATATGTATTTCAAAGGAATTAAACAAAAAATAAATAATTATTTCATTTTCTCGATAAAACACTACTGTATTATTAAATTATTTTATTTATATTTGCATCATAATTAAAATTAGAGGTTAAAACTCGTAAAAATAACGCAGGTATGGATAAAATTAAAGGACTGATCGATGCTCCCTTCACTCCGTTCCATGAGAACGGGGAAGTTAATTACGAGCCAATTGAAGCTTATGCGAAACTTCTTGTGAAAAACGGACTGAAAGGCGTGTTCATCAATGGTTCTTCCGGAGAAGGTTATATGCTGACAGAGGAAGAACGCATGAAATTGGCCGAGAAATGGATGGAAGCAGCTCCGGAAGGCTTTAAGGTAATTGTGCACGTAGGTAGCACATGCGTTAAGTCTAGTCGTAATTTAGCGGAACATGCTCAAAAGATCGGCGCTTGGGGTATTGGCGCTATGGCTACCCCTTTCCCTCGTATCGGTCGAATTGAGGAATTGGTAAAGTACTGCGAGGAGATCGCTTGCGGCGCTCCTGCCTTACCGTTTTACTACTATCATATCCCTGCGTTTAACAACGCTTTCCTCCCTATGCTGGATTTCTTAAAAGCAGTAGACGGGCGTATCCCTAATTTCGCCGGTATCAAATATACATACGAGAGCTTATACGAATACAATCAATGTCGTTTATACAAGGATGGTAAATTCGACATGTTGCACGGACAGGATGAAACGATTCTTCCTTGCCTTGCGATGGGTGGAGCGCAAGGAGGTATCGGTGGTACCACAAACTATAACGGAAAAGAATTAACCGGTATCCTAGAGGCTTGGGCAGCCGGTGACTTAGAGACTGCTCGCGAGAGACAAAACTTCTCTCAGGAGGTTATTAACGTTATCTGCAACTACCGTGGTAATATCGTCGGAGGAAAACGCATCATGAAATTGATCGGATTAGATCTCGGCAAGAACCGTACCCCGTTCCAGAATATGACGGACGAAGAAGAGGCCGCGATGAAAGCGGAATTAGAGGCTATCAATTTCTTTGAAAGATGTAATAAATTCTAAGATATGGCAGCGTTTGACAATTTATCTAATCCATCGGAATATCTAGCTTATTGGGGCAAGGCCTATCGGAATGAGCTTCTTTCCAATATTCTTCCTTTTTGGATGAAATACGGACTGGACAAAGAGAACGGCGGTTACTTTACTTGCGTAGACCGGGATGGTACTCTGATGGACTCTACTAAATCCGTTTGGTTCCAAGGACGATTCGCCTTTATCTTGGCATATGCCTATAATCACATTGAGAAGAACGAAGAATGGCTGAGAGCCTGTAAAAACGGTATCGATTTCATCGAGAAACATTGTTTTGATACGGACGGACGTATGTTCTTCGAGGTGACAGCGGCAGGCATCCCTGTACGTAAACGCCGTTACGTATTCTCCGAGACTTTCGCGGCGATCGCCATGGCCCACTATGCATTGGCATCAGGCGACAAAGGCTATGCCGAGAAGGCCGTGAACTTATTCAAGCAAGTATTGCACTATAAGAATACCCCGGGATTATTGGAGCCTAAATTTCGTGAAGGTCTCGTGGCGAAAGGCCACTCTTTCTGCATGATACTGATCGATACGGCGGCACGCATCCGTGAGGCCATAAACGATCCCATACTTACACAACAAATCGATGATTCCATAGCCGAGTTACGCCGTGATTTCATGCATCCCGAATTCAAGGCTATCTTGGAGACAGTAGGACCCAACGGTGAGTTTATCGACTCTATCGCCGGGCGTACCATCAATCCCGGCCACTCCATCGAGACCGCATGGTTTATCTTGGAAGAGGCCAAATACCGAGGATGGGACCCCCAACTGAAAGAGATGGGTTTACAAATCCTCAACTGGTCTTGGGACTGGGGCTGGGATAAGACGTACGGCGGAATCAACTATTTCAAGGATTGCAAAAACTTCCCTCCCCAAGAGTATTGGCACGACATGAAGTTTTGGTGGCCACAATGCGAGGCGGTTATCGCTACGCTTTACGCCTACCAAGCGACTGGCGACGCCAAATATCTCGAAATGCACAAACTAATAAACGATTACACATTTAATCATCTCCCCGACAAAGAATATGGGGAATGGTATGGCTACCTACACTTCGATGGTAGTGTCTCTCAATCTGCCAAAGGCAATCTATTCAAAGGTCCGTTCCACATTCCTAGAATGCTTCTCAAATGTAGTTTACTCTGCGACGAAATTCTTTCTAAATAACTTTATCTAAAATACTGAAAATTGGTCAATTGACATCAGGGGTCACAACCGTGGCTCCTAATGTTTCTAAGGCTTTGTTTTCCTTTTTATTTTCCTCAATCAAATGAAAAATAAGAAATTATATCCTTGGATCGTAGTCGGTTTACTATGGGTTGTCGCCTTACTGAACTATATGGATCGCCAGATGCTATCAACCATGAAATCAGCTATGATGGTGGATATCGTGGAACTAGAGTCTGCGGCGAACTCTGTCACTCGTGACATCTGTGATAAACGCATAGGAAAGAAAGGATAATATTACACTAAAATCCTTCTTTCACGATCCGTTTGATCGGGAGGAAGAATCGTTCGATCAGGCGTAATTCTTCCGTTACGATCTCTGCGGAGGCTT